>ENA-OFCX01000012-OFCX01000012.1-metagenomes-genome-assembly--contig:-NODE-12-length-93516-cov-5.658981_pt1 | contig 93516 bp, 81 predicted proteins | sample MGYA00153384_OFCX01 | MGnify analysis MGYA00153384
CCCTGCAGGCCAAAGGGCTCGGCGGCATGCCCGCCCCCCTGCAGCGATGCCAGCACCTGCGCCTGCAGCTTGTGGATGTTGAGCCAGTCGCCCATCAGGTACTTCACGTGCAGCAGCCAGCTCGCCAGCAAGGGCCGGCCGGGCTCCAGACGCAGCATCTGTTCGTAGACGAGCGCGGCTTCCTCGTAGCTCTTGGTGTCCACCAGCGTGCGGGCAAAACGCTCCATCACCTCGATGCGGCCGGGCATCAACTGCAGCGCACGCGCCAGGCTGCGCTGTGCCGCATCGGGCTCGGCCAGGTGCGACTGCACCACGCCCAGCACCGCCCAGGCGTCGGCGGCATCCGGGAAGCTCACCGTGGCCTGCTCGAACAAGGCCATGGCTTCTTGCGTGCGGCCCTGCTCCTCCAGCATCAGGCCGCGGTGCAGCAGCGCCAGCAAGCGCCAATGCGCGTGCTGCGGCTGCAGCGCCACAGCGCGCTCGAAGTGCCGTGTGGCTTCGTCACCGCGGCCCAGTGAACGCAGGCTTTGCGCCAGGTCCACGTGCAGCTGCGCTGTCGCGCCGGCGGCTGCGGCTGCCTGGCCCTGGCTTAGACCCAATTCATAGCACTCGGCGGCAGCGGCGTGCTGGCCTTGTCGATGAGCGGCGCGATGGCGTTTGGCATGGCCGTTCCAAGCGCGACTTCAACAAAAATTAGCGGCACATTGGCAAGTTGCGGATGAAAGAACGCGAAGCAGCGCCGATCCGGTTGCAGGCGGCGGCGCAGGTCGTCCCAGCCGTCGATGGCATGCACCGCTTCGTGTTGAATGATCTGCTCCAGCAGATGCGCAGGTGAACTCCAGTCAACGCGGCGCATCTCCAGAAAACCAGGGTTGAACCACGACGAAAGTAGGTGCAGCAGGTCGGCTTCGACCGACTGCCATTGAGCGTTTTTCTTCAACCGCAGCAACAGGTGACGACGCAAGCGGACGAGCGCTGCGGTGCCGCCGGGCGCACGATTGAGCCGACGAAACAGCTCTTGTCGCGGAGGTTCTGCCGCCGCAGAAAGGGTCGCTAGCGCGCTGGCCGACGGATCGGCGGCATACGCCTGCGCCGCCGTCAGAACCGCTTGCGGATCGGGCGAAAATTCGCTTGCCAGCGCGTTGAACAGCACATCAAGCTCTGCATCCGTGAGGGTGCCGAATTCAGCGATGATGTCCTGCGCAATCGCGGGCGAATTGGCCTCCGCGCGCACCGACAGCAGGCGGTGACACTCGCGCACCAGCTTTGCCGCGCGACGGTCGCTCGACATTTTTGACAGTTGCTGTGCGGCCTTGCGAAGGGCGGGCACCGGCGAGAGATCAGCCAACATGCTTTTGCTCCAGACTTTCTAAAGTGCGCAAATGTTTCAACGCCGCGAGTTGCGCCAGCAAATGGTCGTGCATCGCGCGTTCGGCGCGTGCGGCGTCACCCGCGAGCATCGCTGCGATCAGCACGCGATGTTCGTTGATGGACGCATCGATTCGCCCGGGCAGCACCAGCTGTCGGCCACGCAACATGCGCACAAATTTGCGCAAATCAGCGGTGACGCGATCAAGCCAGCGGTTGTTGGCGAGCCGTTGCACGAAACTGTGGAAGACGTGGTTCGCTTTGTAGTAACCGTCCACGTCCTGCGCCGCAGCGGTGCGTTCCAGTTCGTCATGCATGCGTTGCAGCTCGCGCAAATCGTCGGCGTTCGCGCATTGCGTCGCTTCAAACGCGCAGCGCCCTTCAAGCAACGCCATGATCGGAAACAGCTCATCGGCGTCGGTCTCGGTGATCTCAATCACGCGACAACCACGGCGCGGCACCAGTTCGACCAGCCCTTCCGCAACCAATACCTTGAGCGCCTCACGCATGGGCGTGCGGCTGATCTGCCATTTGTCGGCGAGCACGGTCTCGTCGATGAATGCACCGGGCGCGAGCTGGCGGTCAAAAATCAGCGCGCGAATGCGCTCGGCGACCTGGTCGTGCAGGGAGAAACCACGGAAAGGGATGACTTCGCTCATGTTGCAGACAGTGCGTTGGTGGTTCGTGCCGAAACGGATTAATAATTCTATAATTATAAGATTATGCGATTTGTCCCGTACTGTCAATATGCAAAAAAATATTGGTACAGCTTTTTTATAAATGGCTTGCTAGATATGGGCTAATACCGCTATTTCGCCGGTAGTCGATATTTGGTCAATATACTATCCCAGCCCAAGTGCAATGGACGTTAAACAAAAAAGTTGTGCCGTCAAAATTAGTTCAGGGATCGCCCGCGCTGGTACGCTTCGCTCATGCCCGCCATCAAACCCTTCACCCGCCACCACCTCTCGCTTCGATCCCACACCGCGCAAGTCCTGACCTGGGGCGACCCAACCGCCGAGCCCGTGCTCATGTTGCACGGCTGGATGGACGTGGCGTCAAGCTTTCAATTTCTGGTCGACGCCATGCAGCGCGACTGGTATGTCATCGCGCCGGATCAACGCGGATACGGCGGCAGCGACTGGACACGCGAAACGGGCGGCGGCTACTGGTTTGCCGATTACGTGGCTGATCTTGAAGCGGTGGTCGATCACTTTTCACCGAACGCGCCGATCAATCTGGTTGGCCACAGCCTCGGTGGCAACGTCTGCTGCACCTATGCAGGCGTGCGTCCGAATCGGGTGAAAAAACTGGTGTCGCTGGACGGTTTCGGCGTGCCTGCAGCCAGCGCCAGCAAAGCCGCTGAGCGCTACGGTAAATGGCTCGATTCGATCAAGGCGGGCGAGACGTTGTCGTCTTACGATTCAGCAGCCAGGGTGGCGGATCGTTTGCAAAAAAACAATGTCCGCCTGACCCGTGAACGGGCCGAGTGGCTGGCCGGACATTGGGCTGAACAGAAGGACGACGGGCGTTGGCATGTGCGCGCTGACCCGGCGCACAAAATGCCGTTCCCGACCGTGTACCGGCTCGACGAGGCGATTGCCATCTGGAACCATGTCACCGCACCCACGCTGTGGCTCGGCGCGAGCGAATCGGCAGCAAAGCAGTGGAACGGCTACAACGACGAAACCGCCGTGCCATCGACCAAAGACGGGCACGGCCAAGGCAGTTTCGAGTCGCGCCTTGCCGCGTTTCAGAACATGCAGTTTGAAGTGATTCACGGCGCGGGGCACATGTTGCATCACGATGTTCCGGAGCAGGTCGCCGCGCGCGTTGAGTCGCACTTGCTGGCTTGATTTTGGCAGCAAAACGCATCGTTTGATCTGCCGCCAGGCGTTGAAAAAGGTGCGATCATCGTTTTGCAAGGGGGTCAAGACTTCACCCCTTCCGGCGCGCTCGCCGGGACCGCACCCCAGCGAATGTGCCGCGTCGATAACATCACTGCAGCCAGCACCGCGAAGATCAACAGCGAACCAGCGAGCAGCGCATGTTGCTCCGATTGCAGCACCCGATAGAGCGCCGCATACAGCGCTGCGCACCCAACGGTGAGCGGCAACGCAGCCCGCACGCCACCGAGCACACGGGTCGCGTAAAAACCCATCAGCAACGTGCAACCCGCAGCGGCCAGCAAGTAGGCCCAAGCAAACGGCACATGCTCGGAAACACTGAGCAGTAACAAAAAGAAAACAGCCAGCGCCGCGCCGATCAGCAGGTACTGCACTGGATACACTTTCACCCCGCGCAGCAGCTCAAACAAGCCGATGCCGACGAACGTGCGCGCGATGAACAGCGCCCCATATTTCACCGCGCTCGGACAGCGCCGCGGGGTTCACCGGATCAACAAGATTGACGACCATGCCTGCTGCGCAGGGCGCTGCCCCAGTGTGCGCAACGCCCCACGGAAAGCGCGCCTGCGCGTCGGTTGCAAGCGAGGACACGCGCCAAGTGGCATCGAAGCCCTGCTCCGAAATCGTCTTTTCTCGCGGCAGAAAGGCATCAGCGAATGACGGGTGCGGCCACGTAGAGGAGCGCTTCAATGTGTTGTCGTTGCCGACCGGCAACACTGAAAGATGCTCCATGCCCAGCAGGTTCAGCTTGATGCCCACCGCCATCGCTTTGTCCATTGAGCTCGCTGTTTTTGCATCAGGCAATTTCAATGAAAAGCGGGACGCTCCGACCACCGACACGCCGGACAGCAGCGTTGCAACAGTGCTGTCAATCGTCACCTGCGCCGATTGAATGCCGCTTAAATGGCTGAGCAACACATCGAAGCGCGGTTCGGTACAAGTAATTTTTGTCGACGCATCAACGAAGGGCGTTACCAGTGTTTGCAGGTTAGCGAATTTTGCAGCGCGGCGCGGTAGGTATTCACCGTGCAGAGACTGCGACGACGCGGCTCAACTTTGATCTCGCCGCGCCAGTCCAGTGTGGTCGGAAAAACGCGCAACAAGCGCTGCTCGCGTTTGCGCTCGACCACCGTTTTCCGTCCACCACTTTGCTAACGGTTGATTCCTCAACGCACCGACGAGAAATCACCGGCCCGGCCACAACCTGCGTCCCCGCAGCGCTCTGCTGCACGCTTTGCACGGCATACGCGCGCTGCGCCACGCGGTCGCGGCACACGCCATCGATCATGCGCACACCGAGCAACAACATCATCAACACAGCGAGTAACGCCAACGATTTTTGCAGCAATGCAGTTCGCAGCACGGCCAACCTCGTGGGGTGTTGTTTCGACGGTTACAGTGTCGAGGGCGAACGTGTGCACTGGGTGAAGTGGGTGAAGTGGGTGAAGTGGGTGAAGCGGGCGTGAAGTGGGATAGTCGATCTGCCGTTGTAGGAGCGACTCGGACGCAACCTCGGTTGGGGCAGCAGACTTGGGTCGCAGCTTTCGCCACTCCTTCGAATCGGGTATCGCTCTAAGTAGAATTTGCATCACCGCACGCGCGCCACCATCGGTATTCGCGAGCGAAAAACTGCCGTGATGCAAATCCATAATCTGCTCCACAATCGCCAAACCCAGCCCGCTACTTTTCGGCGTGCCGTTCGGTCGCGGCGTGGATACGAAGCGTTCGCCGACTCGGCTGATGAGGTGTTCGTCGACGTCCGAACCGTGATCCGTAACCACGATCTCGATGCTTTTCGCGCGCGAGAGCTCGCCTGCTTCATGCATTCGTGCACACACATAAACGCATGCACCCGGTGGAGAAAACGCAATCGCGTTTTCGATCACATTGGACACCGCGAGCTTAATCAGATCGCGATCTATCGTCGCCCCTCTCGCCTCGCCCCTATCGCCGGTCGTTTCAATGCGCACACCGGCCGCATCAGCGCTCGGTTGCATCGCGGCCAGCGCTTCCCGCATCATCGACATCACGTCCTGCAGCTTTGCGTCGTGCAGTCGCTGCGTCTGTTCAAGCCGCGTCAGTTCAATCAACCGATCCACGCTCTTCTGCATGCGCTCGCTCTGATCGACTACGTGCCCCGCAAAGCGCGTGCGATCAGCGTCGCTCATCGGGTCCGCCAGCAGTTCACCTGACGCTCGAATCGCGGCAAGCGGAGACTTCAATTGATGGGTCGGCGCTGTGCAGCTTCGCTCGCAGCGTTTTGATGTGCGTGTCGACGGTGCGCTCCATCCTTTCAGCGTCGCGTCACCACACCCGGTCCAGCAGCGTTTCGCGCGGGTAAATGTAGCCGGGCCGTTGCAGCAACAATTGCAGCAGATGCGGTTCACGTCGCGTCAGACCAAGCCACAACGATGCGTCGCGAATGCGCTGGCCCGCTGCATCTAGTTCAAACTGACTCGGCGTAACGGTGCAATTGTCGGGAGCGCTCTGTAGCTCGTCTGGCCCGCGCACGCGGCGCAGAGTCGTCTTCACCCGCAGACAAACCTCGCGCGGGCTGAACGGTTTGCTGACGTAGTCATCCGCCCCGAGTTCGAGGCCCACGATGCGATCCACCTCGTCGCTCATCGCTGTCAACATGAGAATCGGTACGTCCACGCGCTGGCGCGACGCTGCGTCGAATGTCGCGACACAAATCAAGCCCCGAGCCGTCCGGCAAACCGAGATCGAGGATCAGCAGTGAGGGTGTTTCTGTAGCAATGAAATTGCGTGCATCTCGCAGCGTAGCCGCATAAACGCAACGGAGCCCCGCGCCGCGCAATACGTAGCGCAGTGCGTCGGCAATCGCGATCTCGTCCTCAACGATCAAAACGGTGGCCGCACATCGCGACGGCGAAGTATCGATTTCAGGCATGGAAGCGGCGATTAATGGTGTGAGGCATGAAATAGTTGAACCTGCACACGGGGTGTAGCGGTCAATCGGACGATGCGAATGCGCCTACGCCTTTAGCATAAAACTGACTTTGATAAAGGGCTAGGTCACGATAATTGAGTAAGTCGACTTACAAAAAATATGACGTTAGCCCGCGTAAAATAAGCGCTTAAGCGAAAAAGACACTCACCGATCTTGGCCTTTTTTCGCCTGATGGCGTATGGTTTCGCCACAACACGCCGACTACACGATATTCCCAACGTTTGAATCTCCACCTTATGAAATTCCCCTTCGCCTCACGCCGTCTTCTTCATCCAGTGCTCGTCGCCGGACTTGCGTCGCTTGCCTTCGCCGCAAGCGCGCAGAGCGCAGCGCCGGTCACCGCCAAAGCCACCTTCGCTGGCGGCTGCTTCTGGTGCGTTGAGGCGGATTTTGACAAGATTGACGGCGTGATTTCAACCACGTCCGGCTACATTGGCGGCACCGTGGTGAAGCCCACCTATGAGCAGGTGTCGGCCAAAGGCACCGGCCACGCAGAAGTGGTCGAAATTGTCTACGACCCGCGCAAAGTGAGCTACGACCGCTTGCTCGAATATTTTTGGCGCACCACCGACCCGACCGCCAAAGATCGTCAATTTTGTGATGCAGGGTCACCGTATCGTCACGCGATTTTCGCGAATGGTGCGGAGCAGCTAGCCGCCGCAAAAGCGTCGCTCGCCGCGCTCGAAAAAACCAAACCGTTCAAAGAGCCCATCGTCACCCAGATCGTCCTCGCGACTACGTTTTATCCTGCTGAGGACTATCACCAAGACTACTACCTGAAGAGCCCAATTCGCTACAAGTATTACCGTAATGGCTGTGGCCGTGATGCGCGGTTGAAGCAGCTGTGGGGCGATTTGGCGGGGAGGTAATTTCGACTCGGCACTGACACACACATTTTCTTCACCCCCGCGCAGGCAGGGGCCTAGTGACTTTTGCTGGCACACGCGCTTGTTTTAAATGGCGGAAGTCGCTGGGTTCCTGCCTCCGCAGGAACGACGAAAAATAAGCGTCTACCCGCGCAATAAATGCTCGCCCAGCGCGCGATACGCGGGCAACGAGTTCGGGTCAATAAACGTGTTGGCCGCCAACGGATGCGAGCCATAGCGGGCGATCACCATCTCCGCTTTCGGATCAACCCAAATCAGCTGCCCATGAATGCCGCGGGCAGTGAAGCAGGCGTGCGCGTCATGCGACACCCACCACATGTTGCGATATGACCAACCCGGAAGCGTTGCGTAGCCCGCTGTCGCAAAATGCTCGCGATTAGCGCCGTTGCGAATATCGGCAACCACCTCCGCCGGCACGATCTGTTGACCGTTAAAACTGCCGTCACAGCGCATCAATTCACCAAATCGCGCAAGGTCACGCAACGTGGTGTTCAGCCCACCGCCGCCCGCCTCGGTGCCGACGCTGTCTACTTGATACAGCGCGTCGTATTCGCAGCCGAGTTTTGACCAGATTTCGCTGGACGTGAAATCAGCCAAACGCACGCCGGCAACGCGCTTGACGATCCACGCCAACACTTCGCTATTCACCGTTTTGTAGGTGAAGTCGTTGCCGTGTTCACCTTCTTTTTTCAGCGTGACCAGATAGTCGTAAAACGTCGGCGGCCCATCGTAATCTCGCGGTCGCGCGCGCATGCCACCAGCACGCGCGTACGCGTGAATGTCGGCGGTCGGGTCAGCGTAGGCTTCAGAGTAGCGTACCCCGATGGTCATATCCATCACATGCCGCACGGTGGCATCAAAGTACGCCGAATCGCGCAGCTCGGGGATGTAGTGAGTCACCTGCTGAGTGTCGTCTAGCGTGCCGCTTTGCACCTGCATCGCGGCGAGCGTGCCGACGAATGATTTGGTGACCGAGAACGCGCTGTGTACGAGGTCGGCGTGCAGCGCGCCAAAGTATTTTTCGTAAACGATGTGACCGCGATGCAACACGACCATACCGTCGGTGTAATTCGCGGCGAACGCCTCGCCCCACGTCGACGCACGACCGTCCATCGTGGTGAAAGGCACCGCGTCCAAATCATCACGCTCCGTACGCGGCAACGCGCACACCAGCCCATCACCGCGCGATACGCGCGACGTCGGCAGCAGCTCGCGCATGTGACTGAACGACCAGCGCCGCTGCGGAAAGTCGTAGTACGAACCATCATCAAAACGCAGCAGCCTGTCTGGTGGCGGCGGAAAGCCCTGCATCCAGCCGAGGCTGCGTGGGTCGGTGTCGGCGTGCGAGGGGAAGAAAGCTGTGCTCATGGCGTATTGTGCGCCATGAGCTCATGGTGCATTCGCGTAGGTGTCGTGTAGAAACCATCTTAAAAAGCAAGCGCTAAATGCAATGTTGTGCGCGCAGTCGAGTTGGGCTTTGATGACATTGATGCCCAGCGTGTTGGGCAGCGTACTGGCGAGAGTCGTGGGTGCAGGTGATTGCGACTGAGTCGCCATGAGGATGAAGAAATAAGTCCAGAGGTGAATGCGTCGAGCGCCACAGCAGATCTCGCGCGCGAACCATCGCGCCCGCTTGCCTTGTGGATACAGGGTCAAATGTCCTACGATAAGGGACAACGTCAAACAACTTCGGCGCGAGGTGATACGAAGTGCGTCATCTACATTTCGAGGTTTATGCTTCAACGGTGGGTTCACGCTAACGTCGTCTCGTGTGGCAGACGCAACTGCTATCGGGCGAAGATACAAGGGTCGGCAGTCTTTGCCCACCGTGACGATGGCGTAACGCGATAGGTTGACACGGAGTGCCCACCCAAAAAAATACGGCTCACTGTAAGAAAATGCTCTGTAAACGAATCATCCCCTGCCTAGATATCAAAGACGGTCGCGTTGTTAAAGGCGTGAATTTTGTTGGCTTGCGAGACGCGGGTGACCCGGTCGAAGTCGCGAAGCGCTACAACGATCAAGGTGCCGACGAGCTGTGTTTTTTGGACATTACGGCGAGTGTTGAAGCGCGCGGTTTGCTGTTTGACCTGATTGAGCGCGTCGCGTCGCAAGTGTTCATTCCGCTCACCGTGGGCGGTGGCGTGAAAACGGCTGAAGACCTGCGGCCCCTGCTGAATGCGGGTGCCGACAAGGTGAGCATCAATACGGCGGGCGTCAACGACCCATCGATCTTCAACAAAGCGAGCCATTTTTACGGCGCACAGTGCGTGGTTGCGGCCATTGATGCCAAGCTTACGCGGCCCGGATTTTTTGAAGTGTTCGTACACGGCGGCCGCACTGCGACAGGCATTGACGCTGTCGCTTGGGCGCGTGAAGTGGCAGACCGCGGCGCGGGCGAAATTTTGCTCACCAGCATGGATCGCGACGGCGCAAAGATTGGTTTCGACCTCGAACTCACCCGCGCCATTGCCGACGCCGTGAGCATCCCGGTGATCGCTTCCGGTGGCGTGGGCAATTTGCAGCATTTGGTCGACGGCGTGCTCAAAGGCGGGGCGGACGCCGTGCTCGCCGCAAGTATTTTTCACTTTGGTGAACACACCATTGGTGATGCGAAAGAAATGATGAAAAATGCGGGCATTCGCGTTCGGTTGTAGGCGCGATTTCGCGAGGAGCTAGACATGAACGTCGCTGACCTGACGAAAAAATTGCAGGTGCTCGTTGTTAAACACGACGCTCGGCGCGATGCTGTTTGACGCAGCGCGCAGCATTGCCGCCGATCACGATGTCACCGAGCGCGCGGCAACCAATGCGCTGGGTGGGTGGCTCACGGGCAACGGCATCATGCTGCGCCACAACGCGGTTGAACTGCGCCGCCAGCTCGTCGACTGGCAGTTCGTTGTACGCGACGGTTTTGGGCGCGCTTATCGTCGGGCCGCGACGGTTCCAGCGCAATTTGCGGACGTTTGCCTGATTGTGGAAACGCTAGATTTCTCATCGCTGACCTCCGATGCGCGCTCGCATGAGGCGCAAGCACGAGCGACGCGCAAGGCGGCGCATTTGATGCGCGCCACAGCCTGATCAGCTTTTAGATGAAAGCCAAGTTGTACCGGGCCAAGATCGTCAAAAAGTCCCAAGTCGATATCCGCTATAAATCCCATTGAGCCCACGTGAAATAAGCGATTAAGTAAAAAGCTGTTTCACTTTGTGCGGATTTCGTCGCCCCAGCATCATCCGTTCAATCCGCCGATCTGGGATAAACGGCATCATCGTGACCTAGCGTTCCGAGGGCCGCATTGCGTGATTGTTGTCGCCTGCGTAACATTCGTGCTCCGGTTGTGCTGATCTGCGACGTTGACGCTGCCCATCACGCCATTCACCCATTGGATCTCACTCATGAAGTTTCCGCGCCGTGCCGTTGTCATCTTTGCGCGAGCAACGCTCGCACTCTCACTCGCCTTGCCTATGACTGCGAGCTTGGCCGGGGGCGCCGATCCGGATCAGACGGGGTGGCCTGATGCCAGCAAATACACTAATCGCCTGATCGTGAAGATGAAAGCGCCCGCGAAGGGTGTTGTGATGAGTGCGAGCGAAGGCGCGCAAATCGCCTCAGCGATGAGCGTGGCGGCGGGCCGTGCGTTGAGCTTTTCTCACGAAACGGGCGTCGGCGCAGCGATCTTGACCACGGACACCCAGATGACGCTTGCGGAGGCATCGCGCGTTGCGCAACGTCTGCTCACCCAAGCTGATGTTGAGTACGCGGAGCCCGATGTACGTATGTTTCCAGCGCTGGTGCCGAACGACACACGGTATGCGACTGATCAATGGGCATTAAAAGCGGTCACTGCGGGCAATTACGGCATCAATGCGCCGGCGGCGTGGGACATTACTACGGGTGCCGCAAGTGTGATTGTCGCCGTGCTCGACACCGGGATCACCGCACACATTGATTTGGCCGGACGCACGGTGCCGGGCTACGACTTTGTCACCAGCATTTCAACAGCTAACGACGTCGGCGGTCGCGATGCAGATCCGTCCGACCCCGGTGATTGGATTACGGCGGCCGAGAGCGCAACGCTAGGTGGTCCTTTTCAAGGTTGCCGAGTGAAAGATAGTAGTTGGCATGGCACCCATGTGTCTGGAACCATAGGCGCAATCAGCGACAACAGTCTGGGTATCGCCGGCGTGAATTGGGTATCCAAGATTCAACCCATTCGCGTGCTCGGCAAATGCGGTGGTGTTACCTCAGACATTGCCGACGCGATGACCTGGGCGTCCGGCGGCGTGGTGGCTGGCGTCGCCAATAACCCGACACCCGCGAACGTCCTCAACCTGTCTTTAGGCGGGTTATCGCCGTGTGGGCTTACGTATCAAACCGCGATTAACGGTGCCATTTCGCGCGGTGTGCTAGTCGTCGTCGCCGCAGGTAACGAGTTTGGCGGTGCAATGGGTGCCTCCCCCGCCAACTGTCAGGGCGTGATCGCAGTGAGTGCGACCAACATCAGCGGTGCCCGCCCGACGTTTAGTAACTACGGTCCGCCCGCAACTATTTCCGCCCCAGGTGATAACGTGATCTCCACGTTAAATACGGGTCTAACGACACCTGTCGCCGCGCCGGGTGGCAGCAATTACGTCAACTATTTCGGAACTTCGATGGCCACGCCACACGTCGCGGCCGTCGCATCGTTGATGTTGTCGGTGCGACCCACGCTGTTGCCGCATCATGTGGCGGCGATGATTCGTGGCACGGCAACGCCGTATCCGACCGCTGGCAGCGCTCTGATTAACTGTCAGATTCAGCGTTGCGGTGACGGCATCTTGAATGCCGCAGCGGCGGTCGCGGCAGCCCAAGCCTGCGTCACGCCGCCCACCATCGGAGCGCCCGCAGCGATCTCTGAGACCTGTAACGGAGACCTCGATGGCAACGGTGTTGTCCATCCGCTCACCGACGGTTTGCTGGCCACCCGTATGGCTCTGGGTGTAACCGGAACGGCATTGACGCAGAACGCGCTGGGCACCTGCGCAACGCGGACGACGTACGCGGCCATTCGCGCCTACATGAATCGCAACTGCGGGACTCAGTATCCGTAGGTGGCACTCGCGGCGCTAGCCCGTCAACAGCAACGCCGCCACAAAAATACCGATCATCATAAACACCAGCACCAGTTTCACGACGGTGCCAATGAGCAAGCCAAGCCATGTGGCGAGCCCGACTTTCGCCGCTTGTTTGGCATTTTTTTGCGCGATGAATTCGCCAATCACTGCGCCAACAAACGGCATGAAGAGAACGCCCACCAAGCCCATGAAAATGCCGACGAGGGTGCCTAGGGCCGCGCCGATGATTGCAAGTGTGCTTGCGCCGGCTCGCTTCGCGCCCATCACCGTAGCCAGATAGTCGGTCACCCACGCCAAGATGGCGAGCACCGCGATGATGGCCACCACCCACGGCTTGATGCGCGCGAAATCATCCAGCCACGCGCCCAGCACGATGCCCGCTAGCACCAGCATCGTGCCCGGCAGCGCGGGCAGCACCGTGCCCGCTAGGCCCACCGTGATGAGAATAACGACTGCAATCCAAGCCAAGAGTGAGGTGTCCACAGAAATTCCCATCAGTCGTACGAAACAAGTGCGCCAGTTTAGTGCGGGTGGCGACGGTTGGTGCGACACGTGGGCCTGTCGCACAACCACACGACGCATTTTCTCGCCAGACGCGGGGAAGCGTTGAATTTCTGATGCGCTTCGTGCAAAATCGTAGTTACGGGTTTCGACCTTGGAAAAGTGGAATGAGCGTGGGGATGTGAAGTGGTCGCGGTCATCGCGACGCACCGCAGCATCACTCGGGCGCGACGCTGAAAGCAGTGTTCGCCCGCGTCTGTAGCACCACCACCATCACCATCACTCACATTTTTTCCTTAAGGTACGCACCGATGAAACCCGTGAACCTAAATCGTTTTAGCCAACGGCCGCTGACCATCGCGGTGTCGTTTGCGTTGGTCGCTCTGAGCTGTCCGCTGGCGTCAACCATCGCTTTCGCACAAGTTGCGCCTGCCGCGCCTGCTTCTGCGACCAAGACGGCGGCAGAACTCGCCGCTGAAGCAAAGGCCGCCGAACAGGCGAAAACCGACACAAAAAAGGATGCGCAAAAACTAGAGGCCGTCATCGTCACGGCCACTGGTCGCGCGCAGTCCGCAAGCTCGGTGCCGTACAACGTCACCGCACTTTCGGAAGAGGCGCTGCGCGAGGCGAACATCACCGACATCAAAAAGTTCATTCAACAAAGCCCAAGCATCAACGCGCCGGCCAACAGCGCGCGTTTTGCCGACTCGGTCACGGTGCGCGGTTTGAATGTGTCGCCCGTCGGCGCGAACAACATTGAGTATTTCACCCGCAGCACGCTGGCCTATTACCTGGACGACACGCCGCTGCCCAACATCGCTTACCGCATCAAGGACATCGCGCGCGTTGAGACCTTGCTCGGCCCGCAAGGCACGCTGTACGGCGCGGGCAGCCTCGGCGGCACGATTCGCTACATCACCAATCAGCCGGAATTTAATCGCCTGACCATTCAGGGCAATACCAGCATTTTTGCGGCACAGGGCGGCGGTTTGAGCCACGATACGGATGTGGTTTTCAACGTACCACTATCGCAAAATTTTGCTTTTCGTGCCTCAGTGGCGAGGCTTGATGATGCGGGTTACACCGACCGCGTCTCGAATCCCTTCTGGCGCGCCGGTGCGCTCGCATGGAGCACGCTGCCCGATCCCAAGCAAAACATTTACAAAGACGACGATTGGAACCGCGTGACCAGCGGGCGAGCTGCGCTTGCATGGAAGCTCAGCGATGACTTGAAAATAACGCTGTCGCATGCGCAGCAGGCGCAGGTCGCGCATGGCACCAGCGGCACCTCCATCCTGCCACTCGGTATTGCCAATGGCAAATCGCCCGCAGACTATGCGGCCTACGTGAACGCCCGTCGGCCCGCGCGGTATTCGCCGTGCGCTGCGGGCACCTGCACCTACACCGACCCGAACAGCACGCCGTTTTATTCGGGCTACGACACGGTGCTGTCGCGTTATCCGGAGTACGCAGACCGTGATTTCCGCCTGACCTCGTTTGATCTCGCGTGGAAAACCGAGTTTGCCAGACTCACCTCAAGCACCTCTGTTTTTCAGGACAGCCGCATCGGTCAGGCCGACTACGCTGGTCAAGGCGAGGAGTATTACTACGGGCTTGGCGACGCGGGTGCGCGCTTTAATAGTGGCCGCTCTGCCTACATGACGTTTAACAATACCTACAAAGGCTTGAGCCACGAAACACGTCTCACTTCAACCGGCGCGGGGCCACTCTCGTGGATTGCTGGCGTGTATCACACGCGCAAAGAATCAAGCCTCAAATTCTCGGAATATCTGCCTGGTCTGGACGGGTACAACGACATCAATCGCAAGGCATCCACAGGCAACTTAGACGAAGGCTATCGTGAAAATCTCGCTAGCACGTACACCGAAACAGCGCTCTATGGTGAAGTAAATTTCAAGGTCACGCCGCAATGGAATGTAGGCGCAGGCGCGCGCGTTTTTAACTATAAGGACACGGGCACGTCGCAGATTCGTGACTACACGTTTGATCTTGTCAACAGCGATAAATCGAACTCGGTGAGTCAATCGGGCAAGTCGTACTTCAAGTTCAATACCTCCTATAACTTCACGCCCCAGGCGCTGGTCTACGGCACGATCTCGCAGGGCTTTCGCCGCGGCGGCAGCAATGCCTTCCGCAATTTTGATGGCAAAACCATCGCCGCCAACATCCAAAGTTACCAGCCCGATTCGACCACCAACTACGAAGTCGGCGTGAAGGGCACCTTCTTGAATGGTCGCGCGTATGTGCAGGCCGATGTGTACCAAATCGACTGGAAAAACGTCCAAACCTACCTGGACCAAGCGGTGGAGAATGGCTTCCCGATCAATGGCACCACCAATGGCCCAAACGCCCGCAGCCGTGGCTTCGAGTTCTCCACCCGCTTCAACGTGAATGACAACTGGCAATTGAGCTTGGCCTCTGCGTACACCGAAGCCAAATGGACAGCGTCGAAAACAGTGTGTCGCTACACCGATGGCAGCGGTTGCCGTAGTCCCTATCTCGCTGGTGGCGTACTGGGCGGCTCGCCCGACTGGAAGCACAATTTCGGCGTGCGCTACATGACCAATTTCAGCAATGGCAACACAGGTTTCGTCGCGCTCAGCGGGCGCTACGTCGGTAAGGTGCCGGTTGATCGCGGGGATGACCCAGCCTCACCCGTTTCATCGCGCAATGCGTACAGTCTGTTCGATCTGCGCACCGGCATGTCGATGGAAAAGCTCGACGTAACGCTGTGGGTAGAAAACATCGCCAATACGCGTGCACAAGTGTCGTCACAGCCCGATGCTGTGATGGGACGCCGCTTGATGTTTACCTCCCCGCGTACTTACGGCATGAATCTGTCGTACGCGTTTCGCTAGTCGACAAATCGAGCCTGCGTGCTCATGGGCATCAACCACGCCGCGCGGCTGCTCCGTCTGGCAGCCACTTGCGTCTTCATCACGGTGGCCGCGTGCAGCACCAGCACAGAACGCATTGCTTCAGCGACGCAACGTGAAGCAGACGCGGGGGGTGCGCCCACTGACGCGACACGTGGCGAGTTGCTTCGCGACAGCGCGCTTTTCCTAAACGCGCGAGGGCGCGACACTCGCTGCACCGTGCCGCCAGGCCCGGTCGTCGTGCGCGCTTTTGTGCACGCACGGTACGCCGTAGCGTGGTCAACGCCGTTGAACTGCGGCGGCACGCGCGTGACATCAGGCTGGGTCAGCGCCGCCGATGTGGATTACCAAGATGCGGCGTTAGCGCCACTTTTGACTCGTGTCGCGCCGAGCCCGTCAATGGGCGTGAACATGGCTTATGCCGGTAACAAAATTTTCTGCGACGAATCTGCCTGCAAAATTACCGAACCGCTGTACGGCAAAAATCGATGCTATCTTGCACCCGCCGCCGCGATGGCTTTGCAAAGTGCAGCAGCGGCCATCGCGCGCAGCGATCTGTCGTTGCGCTTGTTGCTTCTCGACTGCTACCGGCCGGTTGATGTGCAAATTGAAATGTTCAAGCGCGTGAATGATCCGGTGTGGGTGGCACGCCCCACCGCACCGAGGTTTGGCGGGCACAATCGCGGCGTCGCCATTGATCTCACGCTAGAGCGCAACGGGGCGATGCTCGATATGGGTTCGCCCTTTGATGCATTCAGCACGCTCAGCAATTACGACAGCAAAGTGGTGAGCGCCGCCGCCCACGCTAACCGCACACTGCTGCGCGACACCCTGATCGCCGCTGGCTTCAAACCCTACGACGCAGAGTGGTGGCACTTCTACCTGCCGATAGAAACGCGGGCGATGAACTTTCCGCTTTAGCCGCGACACTGACGTCTCGTGTTGGGTGCGCCGAGCAACGGTGTTCGACTTCTCAATGTTGCCGGCAATCGGCTCCCCGCCAATGCGTCTTCTTTTGTGGGAGCGGTTCCACCGCGATACTGGGCGACATAGCTGCTAATGGCCACACCCTGCCCTCGTAGGTACGGTGAAAGGAGCGATTGCCGCTAGTAAACAATCTCGGTTTAAACTGGGCCGACTCGCAACGACGCGAAAATCGCCGAGTGTGCCGTTAACCACCTGAGCTCAAACGCCCCCGTTCGACTTCGGCCAAAGCTGATCATGAGGAATCCAAAAATAGCCACGTCTTTCTTGATAGGTCTGGTCGCCGCTTTGTCGCTGGCGAGCGCAACAGTGTCAGCACAGGCGGTCACCGTCGTTGAGTATTACAACCGTACGCTTGACGCCTATTTCATCACCGGTCGCAGCAGTGAGCAAACGCAGCTTGACGCGTTGCCCGCCGAGTTTTCTCGCACCGGCATGGAGTTTGCTGCGACGGCGGCTGGCGCGCCCGCTTCAGCGACCCTGTCCGGGCCGACGGTGCGTATCTGTCGTTTTTATGTCAGTGTCGTCACCCCGTTTGCCAACTCACACTTTTATGGTCGTGAAGACACGGATTGCGAGACGTTGCGCACGCTGAATCTGGCGGGGTTTGCTTACCAAGGTTTTGACTTCGCGGTGACCCCACCCGATGTGGTTGGCATCTGCGCGGGCAGCACACCGACGCGGGTATTCCGCAGCTTTCGTGCGGCGACCGCCACGCGAACGGCCAACCATCGGTACAGCGCCACAATGGCAAGCTATGACGCGCTGACCGCAGCAGGATGGACGCCCGAGCAGGCGGTGTTTTGCGTTACCAGCGCGAAGGACGCAACGCTCGCGCCCGCATCCAGTTTCAAGCGCGTGGTGTCGCTGCCGACGTCGCCGTTTGCGCCCGCCTGCAACGGGCAAGTGTCCGGTGCGTCCGGCGTCTTGTATCCGGGCGCGGAGGTCGAATCAAGCCTTGCGAGGAACCCGGCCAACCCGAATCACATGATCGCGTCGTGGCAGCAAGATCGCTGGTCAAACGGCGGCGCGCAAGGATTGGCCGGTGCGGTCACCTTCGATGGTGGCAAGACGTGGACGAACACGCTTGCCGCGTTCTCGCGTTGCTCCGGCGGTAACGACACCAATGCAGCTCACTACGACCGCGCCTCCGATCCGTGGGTAAGCATCGCTGCCGACGGCACCGCGTTTCAGATGGCGCTCAGCATTACCGGGTCAGCGTACACCAGCAACGCCCTCAGTGCCATGCTGGTGTCGCGCAGCACGGATGGGGGGCGCACTTGGGGCGAGGCGCAGACGCTGGTGCGCGACGCGTCGGCAACGATCCTTCATGACAAAAACACGCTGTCCACCGACCCCAGCAACGCGGCGTTTGCGTACGCCGTCTGGGGGCGGCTGCAGACCAACGAGGATCGTGGACCCGCATGGTTCACGCGCACCACCAACGGCGGGCTGAGCTGGGAAACGTCGCGCAGTATCTACGACCCCGGCGTGAACAACCAGACATTCGCCAACCAAATAGTGGTGCTGCCTGACTCGCTCAATGGCACATTGGTAAACGTGTTTCTCGACATCATTCGCGTCGCCACTAACGAGAGCGCAGTCGGGCAACGCATGCGCATCGTGCGCTCCAGCGACAGAGGCGCTACGTGGTCTGCGCCCATCACGATTGCCGAGTACCTTGGTGTCGGAGCGCGCGATCCCATCACCCGTGATCCGGTGCGTGACGGCGCGGGCATTCCGTCGATTGCGGTCAGTGAAGATGGTGGCTTGCATGTGGTGTGGCAAGACGCGCGCTTCGGACGCGGCGGCTACGACGGCATCGCCTACGCGCAGTCGCGTGACGGCGGACTCACCTGGTCAACCCCCGTCGCCGTCAACGCGCGGCTCGATGTCACAGCGTTTACTCCGACAGTACATGTGCGCAGCGACGGCACCATCGGGGTAGCCTACTACGATTTTCGTGCCGACACGACTGACCGCACAACGCTGCCGACGGTGTATCGATTGGCCACATCAACAGACGCAGTGAATTGGCGTGAAAGCGCTATCGAGGACGCGTTCGAACTGCGACAGGCACCGATCGCGCGAGGCTATTTTCTCGGCGACTATCAAGCGCTCAGCAGCAATGGCGCGGCATTCTCGGCGCTGTACGCAAGAACCGGCGGATCGGTCGTCAACAACGCCACCGAAATCGTGTTTGCCAATGTCGCCGAGGGCATGCTCAAGCGGGCGGGCGTACGCTTTAAGGCACAGTCTGCGCCGAAAGATTTTGTTGTGAATGACGAAATGCGCGCACGAATCAACGCGAGCGTTGAGCGCACCCTAGCCGCGCGCCGCGATAAATTTCTACAGCCATAGCGCGTTCGCCGCCGTGAAGCGGGGCGATCACGCCGCTGCATAAACTGCGGCCTCCTTGAGCGTTGCGCGCAGCGACGGCTCATCCTTAAGCGAAGCCAGCATGAACTCCACGAACGCCTTCACGCGTGGGGCGACATGTTCGCGGTGTGGATAGTGAATCACCATTTCGCGCGCGCCCGGATCGTTGAATGGCATCAACACGAGCTTCAATCGGCTTGCCTGCAAATGCGGCCATGCGAAGTGCAGCGCCATGCGTGTTATGCCCATACCGGCAATGGCGGCGTCGCCCACGAGCCCTGTGTCTGACAGCGTCAACGTGGACTGCTTGAATTCGAAGGTGACCGCTTTGCCGCGAACACGAAAATCCCATGCAGCGATCAAGCCCGACAAAAAGCGTAGCGAAATGATTTGGTGATTGGCAAGGTCGTCCGGGACTTTCGGAGCGCCAAATTTTTGGAGGTACGCGGGGCTGGCAACACAGACCATCGCCAGCGCACACACGCGCCGAGTGATGAGTGACGAGTCGGCAATGGTGCCGCCGCGAATGGCCACATCAAAGCCGTCGCGAATGAGATCGACCTTGTTGTCATTCATCGAAATATCGAGACGCACGCCCGGACACCGCGTGTGAAATGCAGCAATTAACGGTAACAGATAGTGTCGCCCAAACGCCGCACCGGTCGTTAGCCGCAACACGCCGCTCGGCGCTGCGCTCGCGTCGCGCGTTGCCGCAATCGCATCCTGAAACTCGGCCAGCGTCGGCGCGACACGCGCAAAAAATGTCTGCCCTTCGTCGGTCAGCGACAGCGACCGCGTAGTGCGGTTGAACAGACGCACGCCAAGCACCGCCTCCAGCCGCGCGATGCTGCCCGCCACGGCTTGCGGCGACACATCCAGTGTTCGCGCCGCGGCAGTGAAGCTTAGTTCATTCGCCGCAGCGACAAATGCAAGCACGCCTTTAACTTGATTCATCACAGTCTCCAGCCAAAGTCTATTTACAAGTAAACATTGTAAATATTTAAATTTAGCATCGCTTTATCTTGTTTGCGATCCTCGCGACAATTGCTACATCGCATTCAACACATGGGCAATTCGCCCTCGGAAGGAACCACATCATGAGCAACAAAATTCTCGTCACCGGTGCGACGGGCAACATCGGCAGCGCTTTAGTTCAGGAACTCAACGCAGCAAGCGCTGACTTTGCCGTTATGACCAGCAAGCCGGGGGCGGTCATCGCTGGCGTGGAAACACGACACGGTGACTTCGGCAGCGTTGAATCGCTGACCGCTGCGTTCAGCGGCATCGACATCGTATTTCTGTTGTTCCCACTGGTCGAGAACAAGATGGAACTTGCAAGGAACGCTGCGGCAGCGGCCACGGCGGCCGGTGTGAAGCACATCGTTCGCTCCAGCGGCGCGGGCGCGGATGCTTCGAGCACGTTTGCCCTACCCAAGCTGCAAGGCGAAATCGACGACGTACTCGCCGCCACGGGCATTCCAGTCACGTTGTTGCGTCCTGCGGGCTTCATGCAGAACTACGTCACTTATCAATCTCAAGCGATCAAGGACGGCACGATTTACATGGCCGACGGCGCACGAGCGCAGAGCCTGATCGACGCTCGTGACATCGCGGCAGTCGCGGCTCGTGTACTCGTGAAACCAGCCGCGCATGCAGGCAAGGCTTACTCGCTCACAGGCGGCGATGCGTTTACAGGAGAACAAGCCGCAGCAACCATCAGCGCCGCACTAGGCAAGCCGGTAGTTCACGTCAGCGTCCCAACCGAAGCGGCGGTCGCAACCATGAATCAATGGGGCATGTCGCCATTCATCGTCAATATGATGGATTCGCTCAACCAAATTATTTCGGCGGGCTACGCATCGGGCGTCTCGCCAGATGTGCAGAATATTCTCGGTCGCAAGCCGCGTACGTTTGCGGCGTTTGTTGATGAGAATGTGGGGGCGTGGCGCTAACGGCAGGCCCCCATCGCACCGCGTACGCAGCGGCATTGCTGTGGGAGCGGTTCCACCGCGAAAAGCGCAATGTGACCCCATCGCGGTGGAACCGGTCCCACAAACACTAAGTTCATGGCCTGCGTTACGGTGTCGGCGAACGCGAGACGCGCGTCACTCAGCCGAAATATTCGCCGCCTTAATCACCCGTCCAAACATTTGAATGTCGCTACGAATGGTCGCATCGAACTGCGAGGTGCCCTGAAACTGCACGGTGCCGCCCGCGCCTTCGACGCCTTTCCTGAAGGTATCGAGCTGCACGGCTTTCGCCATTTCATCGGCCAGACGCTTCACAACATCAGGCGGGGTGCCCATCGGCGCGACAAAGCCAAACCATGCGTCCACTGAGAAATTCGGGAAGCCTTCTTCCGCTGCACTTGGCACATTGGGCAGCGACGGCACGCGCTTGTTGCCGGTCACGGCGAGGATGCGAATCTTGCCCGTTTGCGACAGCGGAATCACGCCGGGCGGCGTGGTAATCACGATGTCCACGTTGCCCGCCGCGAGGTCGGTCACGGCGGGGCCGGTGCCTTTGTAGGCAATCGGCGTCATCTTTGTTTCGGCCAGTTGTTCAAGCAGCGCGCCGGAGATGTGGTGCAACGAACCGGGGCCTGCCGTGCCGTAATTCAGCTTGCCGGGATTGGCTTTGGCGTACGCAATCAGCTCCTTGAAGGTCTTCACTGGCAGCTTGTCGGTGACCGCAATGGCCTGCGCCGAATTGATGATCAACGCGACCGGCATGAAGCTTTTGAGCGGATCCCAATCGAGGTTTTTGTAGAGAAACGGATTGGCCGCATGAAAGCCGGAATACGCCGCGAGCAACGTGTGACCATCGTGCCTTGACTTCGCCACGTAACTCGCCGCAATGTTGCCCGACGCACCGGGACGGTTCTCGACGATTACCGACTGGCCGAGCGCTTTGGCCAATGGTTCAGCGATTTGTCGCGCCATCAGGTCGGTGGAGCCGCCCGGTGTGACTGGCACGATCAAGGTGATCGAGCGCGATGGAAAAGGCTGTGCAGTGACGTCAAACGAGGCGGCGAGCGCAGTGATGGAGGCGACGAGAGCGATGGAGGTAAAGCGATTCATGGCGGGTTTGGGTGCGTGGGTTGATAAACGGCGAAGCGTCACAACGTGAATCGAGTGTAGTTAGCATCGGCATTCAAGATTTACGTATGAACCCTCAAACCCCCGCCCTGTTTTCACCGATCCGTGTCGGTGCCATCGAAGCCAAAAATCGCATCTTAATGGCTCCGCTTACGCGCTGCCGCGCCACACCCGGCAGCGACGCGCCGAACGCGATGATGACCGAGTATTACGGCCAACGCGCGAGCGCCGGGATCATCGTGTCGGAGGCCACGCAGGTGTTGCCCACGGGCAAAGGCTACGTCGGTACACCGGGTATCTACAGCCCAGAGCAGGAAGCCGGCTGGAAGCTGGCGACCGCTGCGGTACACGCCAGAGGCGGCAAGATCGTCGCGCAGTTGTGGCACGTTGGCGCGATTTCACATCCTGATCTGCAACCGGATCACGTGTTGCCGGTCACCGCAAGCACCGGCTACAACCCCGGCGGCACCCTTTACACACAAAACGGCAAGGCGGAGCGCGTCGCGGCACGTGGGCTTGAAACGACGGAAGTAAAAGAGTACATCGCAGCCTATCGGCACGCCGCAGAAGTCGCGAAACGCGCAGGCTTCGACGGCGTTGAAATTCACAGCGCCAACGGTTACCTGCTCGAACAATTTATTCGCGACAGCTCAAACAAGCGCACCGATGAATTTGGGGGAACCATTGTTAATCGCATTCGCTTCACGCTCGACGTCGTGGACGCCGCGATCTCGGTCTGGGGCAAAGAGCGCGTCGGCATTCGTCTGTCGCCGGTCAGTGCCGCGAACAGCGAGCATCAGGATAGTCATCCGCAGGCGACCTACGGCGCGTTAGTCGAAGCCTTAGCTCACCGCCGCATCGCGTTCGTGCATTTCATCGAAGGCAACACCGGCGGTGCGCGTGATTTGACAGGCTTCGATTTCGCGTGGGCGAAGAAAACGTTGACCTCAGCAGGCGTGACCTATGTCGCCAACAACAAATATGACCGCGCGATGGCGATTGACGCGGTGGCGCATGGTTCCGCCGATGCAATCGCGTTCGGCGTGCCGTTCATCGGTAACCCCGATTTGCCAGAGCGCTTGTTACGCGACGCACCGTTGAACGCCGCGAATCCGAAGACGTTTTATGGCGCCGGGCCGGAGGGGTATACGGATTACCCGACGCTGTAGGTGCTAGTCGTTCCTGCGGAGGCAGGAACCCAGCGTCTTCTGTATGCCTTCGGAGTGATATGCCCGAGCAAAGTCACTAGGCCCCTGCCCTCGCAGGGGCGACGCCAATCGTGGTGGCATCAACCCACGCTGATATACCCGCCATCCACGGGTAATATCGTCCCGGTCACATAACGCGCAGCGTCTGAACACAGGAACATGATCGGGTCGGCGATCTCAGCCGTTTCCGCCCAGCGATTCATCGGAATGCGGCCCATGATCTGCGCATTGCGCTCCGGGTTCTCGCGTGCGCCGCGTGACAGCTCGGTGACCACCCAGCCAGGCGCGACAGCGTTCACGCGAATGCCGTCCGGCGCATACGCCGCGCCGAGCGACATCACGAGATTTTTCACGGCACCCTTCGACGCCGAATACGCCGGTTGCACAGGGCCGCCGAAAAAACTCATCACTGAACCGATGAACACAATCACGCCCTTGCTCTTTGCAAGTAACGGGCGAGCCGCGGTTGCCACGCGCATGCCGCCCGTGAGGTTCACGTCAATCACTTCGGCAAACGTCTCTGGATCATGCTCTGCCGCACGACGGATGATGCCCGCCGAATTCACCACAAAATCGAGTTGATCGAGCGGTCCGATGAGGCGTTTCACGGCCTCACCATCGCGCACATTCAACGTCTCGCAACGCACACCCGCGAAGTCAGGATTCACCCTCACCGCGTTCATTTCCTGTTCGGTCACGCCGCAGGCAATAACCTTCGCTCCTGCGCGCTTGAACGCGAGTGATGCCGCAGCACCAATACCCGAAACGCCGCCAGTGACGAGGGCTACTTTGCCTGAGAAATTAAAGGTTGTGTTCATGCTGAGCGGCTACAGCACGGGCGCTTCGCCGACAATCGTGGATGCAGGTCGAAGCCCGTCACGCGTGTACACCGTGATCGCTGAATCATCGGCAACAAGCCAAACTTCCTGTGCGCCCGCCGCGAAATACGCGCCGCGCTTGGCTGACATCTCGGCGTCGGTGTTGCTGCTTGAAAGCACTTCAACACAAATTTCTGGAGCCAGTGGGAGTGGACTTAAGTAACCGTGAGTTTGTTGGGCAAGAGCCGATCGCCAGCCTACGTCAGGAACGCGAACGCCAATGATGGTTTGAATGGCGGGTTCGGTCAAAATTTCGCCATTAGCCAGCTTGCGAGTTAGGTACTGAATGACCTTGGTTTGGCGGCTCCCGTGCCACGTTGAGGCAGGACTCATCTCAATCATCCCCCACTGGTTGAGTTCGATTTTGAAGGGCAGATCACGAAGGGTGGGCTCTGCCAAAACATCTGACCATTGCATACGGTTCTCCAAGTCATGAAACGAGTGTAGTGCGTAGGATGGGTTGAACGGAGCGATACCCATCAGTTGTAGCCACGGGCGGCATGGGTATCGCATTGCTCAACCCATCCTACGTTGTGCCTGTGCGCCTACTTCAAGCCCTTAAACCGAACCCGCTTCGGCCGCGCGCCTTCTTCACCGAGTCGCTTCACTTTATCCGCTTCGTACTCATGGAAGTTACCGTTGAAGAACTGCCATTGGCTGTCGCCTTCGCATGCAAGTATGTGCGTGCAAATTTTGTCAAGGAACCAGCGGTCATGCGAGATCACCAGCGCCGTACCTGCAAACTCCAGCAACGCATCTTCCAACGCACGCAAGGTTTCAACGTCCAAGTCATTAGACGGTTCGTCGAGCAGCAGCACGTTGCCGCCCTTGAGCAGCGTCTTTGCCAAGTGCAAACGTCCACGTTCACCGCCGGACAGATTGCCAACTTTCTTTTGCTGATCCGCGCCCTTGAAGTTGAAGCGGCCGATGTAGGCGCGGCTCTGCATTTCGAAGCGGCCGACGGTGAGAATGTCGGCACCGCCGGACACGTCTTCCCACACGGTTTTGTTGTCGCCGAGGCTCTCGCGTGATTGGTCGACGAAAGCCATTTGTACGGTGTGACCGATGACGACCTCACCCTGGTCGGGTTTCTCCAAACCGCGAATCAGTTTAAAGATGGTTGATTTACCGGCACCGTTCGGACCGATGATGCCGACAATCGCGCCGGGCGGAATCGCGAAGCTCAAATCATCAATCAGCATGCGGTCGCCGAAGCTCTTGCTGATGTTTTTGAACTCGATGACCTGATTGCCGAGACGCTCCGCCACCGGAATAAAAATCTCGTTGGTTTCGTTCCGCTGTTGATATTCGTGGCTCGACAATTCGTCGAATCGGGCCAGACGCGCCTTGCTCTTGACCTGTCGGCCTTTCGGGTTTTGTCGTACCCATTCCAGCTCTTTTTTCAGCGCGCGTTGACGCGCCGATTCGCTCGATTCTTCTTTCTTCAGGCGGTCGCCTTTTTGCTCAAGCCACGCGCTGTAATTGCCCTTGTACGGAATGCCCTGTCCGCGATCCAGTTCAAGAATCCATTCGGCAGCATTGTCCAGAAAATAGCGATCATGGGTAACGGCCACGACCGTGCCCTGATAGCGCGCGAGGAACTGCTCCAGCCACTCCACGCTCTCTGCATCCAGGTGGTTGGTGGGCTCATCGAGCAACAACATGTCGGGCTTTGACAGCAGCAAGCGACACAGCGCGACGCGGCGCTTTTCACCACCCGAGAGCAGCCCGACCCGCGCCTCCCACGGTGGCAGACGCAGCGCGTCGGCGGCCACGTCAAGCTGGGCATCGGTGTTGTGACCGTCGCCTGCGGAAATAATCGCCTCTAGCTCCCCTTGCTCTTTGGCGAGCGCATCGAAGTCAGCATTTTCGTCACCGTAAGCCGCGTATACCTCGTCCAGACGGGTCTGCGCAGCCTTCACTCCGCCTAAGCCTTCTTCGACGATTTCGCGCACGGTTTTGTCGCCGTCAATCAACGGCTCCTGCGGCAAATAGCCGACCTTGATGCCCGCCTGCGGACGCGCCTCACCGGTGAAGTCTTTGTCGACACCCGCCATGATTTTGAGCACGGTCGATTTGCCCGCGCCGTTGAGCCCGAGCAGGCCGATCTTGGCGCCGGGGAAGAAGGACAACGAAATGTCCTTGATGATGACGCGCTTAGGCGGAACGGTCTTGCTGACCGCGTTCATGGTGTAGATGTATTGCATATCCGGGGAGCTTTATTTCTTGTCGTCATTCCGGCGAAGGCCGGAATCCAGTGGCTTTGACCTACTGCCATCATCGTTGGTGCGACCAATAAGTCACTGGGCTCCTGCCTTCGCAGGGGCGACGAGATAGAGAGGCAGGCGTTAACCGTATTATCTCAGGCCGCCCAATATTTGTTCAATCACCGTATGCGCAGCTTCCGCTACCGCCTCGTCAACGTCTTCGTCGAATCGGACATCGCCACCTTCGGCGGTAACCCGTTGTGCGTGTTTGAAGACGCGCGGGGCATGCTAGACGCCGAGATGCAGGCGCTGGCGGCGCAGTTCAACTTGTCTGAGACGACTTTCATCCTACCTCGTGCGGGCACCCACCCGCAGGTGCGCATTTTCACGCCCGCGTTCGAGATGCCGTTCGCGGGGCACCCGACTATCGGCACGGCGTTTGTCGCCAATGCACTCGGCGTTGATGGCTGCACGGGCGATTGTCTTAAGCTGGCGCTCAAGGTCGGGGACATTCCGGTGGTGCGCGATGCGCAGCGCGCATGGACGTTCACGGCCAACCCGCATGTGAGTCGCGCCGTGGATTTTTCGCGCGCCGACGCCGCAGTGATGCTCGGCATTGACAAGGCTGATCTGGGCGATGCCCCGCGCTATGTGGACAACGGTAGCGAGCAGGTGGTGATCCCGGTGGCCTCACTCGACGCGTTGGCCCGGGTGAAACCGGTGCCGGAATTGCTCAAGAAGCACGTTCAGGTTCGACTGGATCGCTATTTGGCTTATGCGGTCGCTCGTGTTGCCCAAGATCGCTTTCAGGTGCGCTTTTTCTTCCCGAAAAACGGCGGCATGATGGCCGAAGATCCGGGCACCGGCTCAGCGTGCGCGTGCCTCGGCGGCTACCTGCTTGACGCGGGCGAGCCGACACCATCGCAATTCACCGTCACGCAAGGTGAATTCATCAATCGGTTGAACGTGTTGCAGCTCTCGCTCACGGCCGACAGGCAAGTTCGCGTGGGCGGCAGGGTGCTGGCGCTGGGCGACGGCGTGATTCATTTGCCGTGACGTGATGTAGGAGCGCCCGTGGGTGCGACCCCCGGTAAAAATTCCGACGTCGTGCGCATGCATTTTCCCGCTCAGAGGCGCTCCTACAAATTGGCGGGCAAGTTGTAAGGATGGCCGCGCGCGGCGCGACCCACACGCACGTTGTTCTTTTCGGAGCGTTTCCATGCACTCAACCCTGTGCCAAGTCTTCGCGGCTGTCAGCGCCATGCTTGTGGGCACAGCCACGTTGGCTGCCGGCCCATGCATCGCCGTCAGCGGCGCAGCGGTGCCGGTCGTGGTTGAGCTGTACACGTCGGAAGGCTGTGGCAGCTGCCCGCCAGCGGATCGCTGGTTGTCGAAAACGATCGGCGAGCGCGGCAAGGACGCCGCGTTTATTCCGCTCGCGTATCACGTCGATTACTGGGATCACATCGGCTGGAAAGATCCGTTCGCTCAGCCCGCGTTTACGCAGCGACAGTCAGCGCTGGCCTCAACCAGCGGCGCGTCAGGCGTGTACACGCCGCAAATATTTGTTAACGGCAAAGAGGATCGCTCATGGACGGGTGGCGCGGCGCGGTTGGCGGCTGCCGGTCGCGCGTCGGTCAAATTTAGCGTGGCATCCGCTTGGAAGAGCGACGGCGCTGCGCTTGCCCTCATCGTCAGTGGCAAACTGGTTGAGCCTGCCCCCAGTCTACGTTTGCGCTACGCGGTGACCGAGAACGGGCTTGTCAGTGCAGTCAAGGCGGGCGAAAACCGTGGCGTCACGTTGGCGCCATGACGCCGTCGTTCGAGCGACCGGCGCACTCACGGTTGATACCAACGGCGCGTTTTCGCTAAATGAGGCGTTGCCGCGCGCCATGAAGCTGGGCAATAGCCAATTGCATGTGATCGCCGAGGATGCTCGTGGCGCGCCGCTCGCCGCTGCAACGCTCGTTTGTCCAGTGTAGATTTTGTGCGGCGACTTTTAGTTGTAAGCCATGCTATACGGGGGCTAGGAGCGGTATATGACGTAAGTCGAGTTATGCTTAAAGCAGCGGATAGCCCTTTTATAATGGTGCATTCATGCAAAAGTTAATAGCGGCCATCGACATAGCGCAGCGGCGCGCCAGATAAACTCCGGGTGATGACTGAATCAGACGTACTTACACACCTCGCGACTTGTATTGACCCGAACACCGGTCGCGATTTCATCAAAGATAAATCCATCAAGCGCGTTGTCATTGACGGCAACGACGTGACCATTGAGGTCGTGGTTGGCTATCCGGCGAAGAGCCAATACGACACGTTGCGACAAGTGGTAACGCAGCATGTGCGCGGCATGCCCGGTGTCGGCAAAGTAGCGGTGACCGTGTCGCACAAGGTCGTGTCGCACGCCGTTCAGCGCGGCGTGAAACTCAAGAATGGCATCAAAAATATCATCGCGGTTGCCTCGGGCAAAGGCGGCGTGGGCAAGAGCACCACGGCGGTGAATTTGGCGCTCGCGTTGTCGGCTGAAGGTGCAAACGTTGGCATTCTCGACGCGGACATTTACGGGCCATCGCAACCGCTGATGCTGGGCATCACAGGGCGGCCCGAAAGCGCTGACGGCAAGACGCTGGAGCCAATGGAGGCGCACGGCATTCAGGCGATGTCGATTGGTTTTTTGATCGATACTGACACGCCGATGGTGTGGCGCGGCCCAATGGTCACGCAGGCGCTGGAGCAGCTGCTGTCCGACACCAATTGGCGTGACCTTGATTACCTCATCATCGATATGCCACCGGGCACCGGCGACATTCAACTGACACTCGCGCAAAAAGTGCCCGTGACCGGGGCTGTGATCGTGACCACGCCGCAGGAAATCGCAGTGATGGACGCTCGCAAAGGGCTCAAGATGTTCGACAAAGTCGGCATTCCGATTGTCGGCATTGTGGAGAACATGAGCACGCATGTGTGCTCCAACTGCGGTCACGTCGAAGCGATTTTTGGTGAAGGCGGTGCCAAAGCGATGTGCCGCGACTACAACACGCCGTTCCTCGGCGCACTGCCGCTTGACGGCAAGATTCGCGAACAGGCGGATAGCGGGCGTCCGACGGTGATTGCCGACCCCGACGGAATGGTGTCGAAAATCTATCTCGAAATCGCCCGCAAAGTCGCGATTTTCGTTGCGCAGAAGAGCGAAGATCACACGTCGAAATTCCCGACGATCAAGGTGGTGAGTTGATTGCAGAAGTCGCGACTCGTTTGAGTTGCGTCGCGATTGTTCCAGCGGGTGGAAGTGGCGCGAGGTTTGGCTCCGCTGCACCGAAGCAGTACAGCATGATCGCCGGAAAAACGGTGCTTGAACATACGTTGAATGCGTTGCAGAAATGCGCTGCGATTGAGCGGATATTTGTCAACGTTCAACACGATGATGCACACGCGGACGCAGTGGCTGCCGACCACGCTTACGTGACGCTGTTGCGCACTGCTGGTGGCACGCGCGCGGAGACCGTGCAAAACGCTTTGAAAGATATTTCGAAACAGGTTCGACGCGATGCGTGGGTGCTCGTGCATGACGCCGCGCGCCCGTGTGTAACAAGCGTTGATCTGGATCGCCTGATTTCGCTGGCAGGCGCACATTCCGTCGGCGGTCTGCTCGCGGCCCCCGTAACCGACACCCTGAAACGTGCAAACGCCTATGGCGAGGTCACAGAAACTGTGCCTCGCGACGGCATGTGGCGGGCGCTTACGCCGCAAATGTTTCGCTTTGAAACATTGGTTCACGCACTCACGTCGTCGCCAGACGTGACCGACGAGGCGCAAGCGATTGAAGCGCTCGGCATGTCGCCATTACTTGTCGCTGGCAGCGCGCGCAACATCAAAATCACCGTGCCTGAAGACGCAGAACTCGCGGCGTATTACCTCTCGCTGCAGGAGCAATTATGACGCCTGAATTTCGTGTTGGCACCGGTTTCGATGTCCATCAACTGGTCGTCGGACGCACGCTGATAGTCGGTGGCGTGACGATTCCGTACGAGCGTGGTTTGCTGGGACATTCCGACGCGGACGTGTTGCTGCACGCCATTGCTGACGCGCTGCTGGGTGCCGCCGCCCTCGGCGACATCGGCAAACACTTTCCCGACACCGACCCAGCGCACAGCGGTGCAGACAGTCGCGCGCTGTTGCGAACGGTCGTCAAACGTGTGCTTGAATCTGGCTGGTGCGTTGGAAATATCGATGCCACGATCATCGCCCAGGCGCCAAAAATGGCACCGCATATCGCGCAAATGCGTGGCAACATCGCCGCTGATTGCGATGTGGCACTGGATTGCGTCAGCGTCAAGGCGACCACCACCGAGCAGCTCGGATTTGCCGGTCGCAGCGAGGGCATTGCGGCCCAAGCCAGCGCCCTACTGGCGCGCTGCTAATGCGCGTTTGACCTACAGGGGATGCGTCGCCTGCCCGGTACAATCGGGGCATCTATGAATGTATTCGCTCCTCGTTTCCTGTCACCCACCATCAGGGCATCCGCTTTCGCCGTAAGCCTTGTCTGTTGTGCGGCGTTTGGCCAGACGCCCGCCGCGCCTGCCACGCCTGCGACGGCCACCCTTGTTGAGGTGCCCGACGGTGCGCCCGCGTTGGCTGCCGAAAAAACGGTCAGCAACACCTCCGTGACCGCGCCGGTTAAAGCGTCTGCCAGCGTCATCGTGGAAGAAGAACGAGTACAGGGACGCTTGGCTAATGCACGCATCAGCGTCGGCGGCGGCAAGGGCTACACCGTGGTTGATCCGAATGTCGGACGCACGGATCGGCAAGCCGACAATGGCGGCAAGCGCGTCAGCCCGTCGCTCTGGGAGCTGTTCCGTTTCTAGCAGCCTGTCGGACTTGAAACATCGTAGCGAAAATTCGCCCGCCCAAGGGCAGATTTCGACTGTTTTGCAGCGGCAATATCGAGATATTGCCCAAAAAACAGGCGGAATATGCACCGGGCCGGCGGATTTGCAGCCGATGCTTTTCAAGTCCGACAGGCTGCTGGCCTTAGGCCGCGTGTGGTGGCATCTTGGTCGCATCCACACCCGCACCGACTCTTCGCACATTTAACGAACTTTTCCTAACAAGCACAGGCATGTCTGTTTTCACCCGAGTGACCGAGAGCGAAGTTTCAGCGTGGCTGACCCGCTTTTCTGTGGGCATCGTGCGCGCGCTCACCCCGATTTCGGAAGGGATCGAGAACACCAATTACTTTTTGTCCACGGCGGACGGCGAATTTGTGCTGACGTTGTACGAGCGCGTGCCCGCCGAAGACTTGCCGTTCTATTTGAATTTCACCTCACACCTTGCGAGGTCGGGCGTGGCCGTACCAATGCCGATTGCTGATCGCACGGGTGGTTTGTTCTCCATTTTGAATGGTCGTCCCGCTGCGCTGACACAGCGCGTTCCAGGGCGCCCGGTGATGCAACCTGACGCGCCGCATTGTCAGGCCGTTGGCATGGAGTTGGGCCGATTGCACAACGCAAGCCGCGCATTCCGCACCCGCATCAGCAACAAGCGCGGGCCGGCTTGGGCGCTGGCGACGTCGCGTTCGCTGCGTCCGTATGTGTCCGCTGAACAAAATCAGTTGATTGAAGGAGAGCTTAAATTTCAGCGTGAACGGCGTCAGACGCGACTGCCGAATGGCGCGATTCACGCTGACTTGTTTCGTGACAATGTGTTGTTCGACGGTGAGCAGCTCACCGCATTAATCGACTTTGGTTTTGCCGCGACCGACGAGTTCGCCTACGACCTCGCCATCACCGCCAACGACTGGTGCGTTACCGACCACGGTGAATTCGATGCGACGCGATTGCACGCCTTCCTCGCGGCTTATGCAACGCAGCGCTCGCCGTCGGAGGCGGAGCAAATTGCGTGGCCTGCGCTGTTGCGTGCCGGTGCGCTTCGCTTCTGGCTGTCGCGGCTGTATGACCTGCATTTACCGCGCGCCGCAGAGGTCAACACCCCGCACAACCCGGACGCACTCGAGCGCATTTTGCGGCTGCGCATTAGTCAGCCAGGGCATTGGCCCACCGAGCTTAACGCCCTGTCGCCACTTCCGGAAATCGCACCATGAGCAACCTTTCATTTTCAATTGTTCCAGCGGCTGAAGGCTTTGAATGGCTTCGCGGATCGGTGCGCATTTTTCGCACGCAGTGGTTACGCTACACCTCGATTGCAGCGCTGTTTTTGCTGATTATGCAGGTTGCCTCAGTGATCTCCGGCGGACTGTTGTTCGTGTTTTTGAAGCCGGTCTTGTCGGTCGGATTTCTTGCCGCCGCATGGCATCACGAGCGCGGCGAATTGCCCGAGGCGCGACACTTGTTCGCTGGCTTGAAATCCAATTTGAAAGCGTTGTTACCGCTGGGTGGGGTGTACATGATCGGCGTGTTGATCGCTGCATCCATCGCGGTGTTCGCATCGGGCATCACGCTAGAGCAGGTGATGGTCGCCGAGGGCCAGCCCAAGCTCGATGAGATGACGCAATTGCGCTTCATGGGCATCACCATTTTGCTCACGCTGCCGCTGACCGCCGCGCTCTGGTTTGCGCCCGCGCTGATTGTGTTTTCGGACGCCACTTTCGGTCAAGCGCTGGTCACGTCAGCGCGCGCCTGCTTTAGCAACTGGCTCGCCATGAGCGTGTACGGCCTTGCGATTTTTTTGTTGTTACTTGCAGTGGTCGCGATTGCGGCACCCGTTTTATTTCTGCTCAAAAGTGCCGCGCTGATGCTCATGATGCTCATCGCTGTGCCGCTCACCGCAGTCTTGATGATCAGCGATTACGTCAGCTATCGCCGCGTGTTTCACCGTGACGAGCAAATAGCGCCGACGCGCGGAGCGCTGTAGATTTGCGTTGCTGCGGCGTTGCGAGAGTTTGTTGCTTTAGCCAGTTTTATAGCGACAACTTTATCGCGAAACGCCCGTTTTACTTGGGCTAGACGTGCTTTAGCCCAACAGTCGATTTTGTATAAATTGGGCGTTGTGCCCCGATAAAATAACCTGTTCAGCAAAAAAGCTGTATCGAAAATCGTAAGCCGGGACTCGAGCGGTTCCGGCAACGGCGGCTGTGACCAGTGTTCGATAGAACCGCTTCGAGTTCCACCTTACAAAGCCGTTAATTTCGCATACTCAAGCGCCAGCCGCTTGATGCCGTGGTCGACGAAATTCACTTCGACCTGGACGTTTTTTCCGCTGCCGTCGGCGTTGATAATCACGCCGTGACCGAACTTCACGTGTGAGACTTGCTGTCCAATACGGAAGCCCGAATCGGTGCGCGTGGCGCTACCAATCGAGGCCGCAAACGATGAGAGATTCTGGTTTGAATAGTCACCTGACAATGGCGCATGCGGCTCCATCGCCAGCAGATTCTTTGGTTTTGCCGAAAGCCATTTCAAAAGCTCCGCAGGCACTTCGTCCAAAAACCGCGACGGCACGTTGTAGCGCGTTTGGCCGTGCAACATTCGCATCTGCGCATAGCTAAAGTGCAGGCGTTTTTTCGCGCGGGTGATCGCCACATACATCAAGCGACGTTCTTCTTCTAGCCCACCGTCGTCGTTTAACGAGTTGTCATGCGGAAAAAGACCTTCCTCTAACCCGGTCATAAAAACGTAATCGAACTCCAGCCCTTTCGACGAATGCACCGTCATCATCTGCAACGCTGCGCGACCTTCAGCCGCCTGCGTGTCGCCCGCTTCGAGCGATGCATGGGCGAGGAACGCGCTCACCGGATCGTCGCTCTCCGAAATCGAGCCGTCAAAATTTTCAACGTGAACCACGCCGCCGGTTTCACGTAAAAAATTGTCCGCTGCGCTGATCAATTCTTCTAAGTTCTCAACACGATCTTGGCCGTCTTTGTCAGCGGCGTAAAGCGCTTTTAGCGTGCTCGCATCAAGCAGGTGACGCACAATTTCAGGTAGCGCCAAACCCTTCGTTGCAATGCGCATTCCTTCGATCAAACCGATGAACTGCGCCATCGCCACATGGGCTCTAGAGCCCGCGCCGCCCGCGCACGCAGCCTGCCACAACGTCACGCCGGTCGAGGTCGCGACCTGCTGCAAATTCTCGATGGACTTGGCACCAATGCCACGGGGCGGAAAGTTCACCACACGCAGCAGCGCGTTGTCGTCTTCCGGATTGTTAATCAAGCGCAAATACGCCATCGCATGCTTGACCTCGGCACGCTCAAAAAAGCGCAGTCCACCATACACACGATACGGGATGCCCGCGTTGAATAATCCATGCTCAAAAACGCGCGACTGCGCATTGGAGCGATACAAAATCGCGATGTCGTCAAGCGGCACGCCGTCGTTCATCGCCGCCTTCACGCTGTCGAGCACGAAGGACGCTTCTTCGCCGTCGCTGTACCCCTGAAATACGCGAATCGGCTCACCGTGCCCCTGATCGGTCCACAGCTCTTTGCCAAGCCGCCCATTGTTGTTGCGAATCAGTGCGTTGGCCGCTTCAAGAATGCTGCCGTCGCTGCGATAGTTTTGTTCGAGCTTGATGATTTTTGCCGGTGCAAAATCATGCTCAAAGCGCTGCATGTTGGCAACCTTCGCGCCGCGAAACCCGTAGATCGATTGATCGTCGTCACCGACCGCCAAAACCGCCGTGTTCGGCCCTGCCAAGAGTCGCAGCCACTTATACTGCAGCGTGTTGGTATCCTGAAATTCGTCGACCAAAATGTAGCGGAAACGCGCGTTGTAATGCTCGCGCAGCGCCTCGAATTTACTGAGTACTTCGTAGCAGCGCAGCATCAGTTCGGCAAAGTCAACCACGCCTTCGCGCTGACAGGTGGTTTCGTACAGTTGATACAACTCAACTTGCTTTCGCGTGTATTCATCAAACGCTTCAACATTGTTTGAGCGCAATCCTTCTTCCTTAGCGCTGGAGATGAACCACGACATCTGCTTGGCCGGAAACTTCTCGTCGTCGATATTGTGTTGTTTGAGGATGCGCTTGATCAGCGACAACTGCTCCTGCGTGTCCATGATGGTGAACGTTTGCGGCAGGCCTGCTTCGCGCCAGTGCATACGCAAAAAACGATTGCATAAGCCGTGAAAGGTGCCCATCCACATGGTGCGCACATTCACCTGCACCATGGACGACAACCGCGTCAGCATTTCCTTCGCGGCCTTGTTGGTGAAGGTCACAGCCAACACGCCGGACGGGCTCACTTGACCGGTGGACAGCAGCCACGCAATCCGCGTGGTGAGCACCCGCGTTTTGCCCGATCCCGCACCGGCGAGGATCAGGGCGGACGTGTGCGGAAGGGTAACGGCCGTGAGTTGCGGCTCGTTCAAATTCGCGAGTAACTTTGAAGACATCCCGTCATTGTAGGAGGGGCTCTGCCTCGACCTGGGCTGCAACAAGTGTGGGTCGGTGCAGAGCCCCCTACACGTTGATCGCGATCAAGTGCGTCGAAAAATTTTCTTGTACGCACCCATAGCAACGCGCCTAACGCGGTACTTGATCACCCGACCCACCCGCCAAGGCCAGCTCGCACGAATTGCGTCGAGCCACAGATCTTTCCACCGAATAAACCAGCGATAAATCGCCGCAAACCAACGCAGTCGCATCAGTGCGGGTTGCGTCAGATTGAACAGTCGCGCCACCACCGCTGTGCCCACCAGTTTCGCGCCAATGATCACGATCACGCCGAGCGTGCCTCTACCCTGCGCAATTAGCCACAGCGCTGCGAGTTTGACTGGAAACAGCAGCACCGTTGGCAGGGCAAACACCAGCAATGCGCCCCACGGTGGCAATCGACGAACCGCGTTCTCCATCGCGCGCCACAGCGGACGTTTCGCCATCCAGTCGAAAACGTGCGCCAGCGTCTCCCAGCCCCAGTCGTAGAACAGCACGAGCAATGCGAAGGGCAGTTGCAGTAACCGACTCAAGAAGCGCAGCATGATGGCAATGTAGCGTGTTGGCACATTTTTCTGTCGAGACGGACTTGGCCGCAATGAGCGCAGCCATCGCGGCAAAGTTCGCTCCTACATTGAACGTAAGGCTCCGTTCATCGCCGTCGATAGAATTGTGGACATGCTCTCAGACACCGCGCCACCCGCTCAGCCACGCGACGTGCCCCGCAATGGCAACCCGATCGCCGCTGCTCCTAACACCGAGCTTTCCGCCTTCGTCCCGTCGTTTCGTGGCTCTGCGCCCTACATCCACGCCTTTCGCGGCAAGACGTTTGTGGTGGCGTTTGGTGGCGAGGTGGTCGCGGACGACACCTTCCTAAATTTTATCGCCGACTTGAATTTGCTCGCGAGCCTTGGCGTGCGTCTTGTGCTCGTGCACGGCGCGCGTCCTCAAGTAGAAAAACTACTTGCGCAACGTGGCATGGAGAGCCGGTATCACAAGGGCATTCGCGTCACTGACGAGTCGCAGCTCGGCAGCGTGATTGGTGCCAGCGCTCGCGCTCGCGCCCGCATCGAAGCGGCGCTGTCGATGGCGCCGCGCACAGCAGCGGTCACGCCGATTCACAACCGCGTGACGGGTGGCAATTTCGTCGTCGCCAAACCGATTGGTGTAGTCGACGGGGTTGACATGAAATACAGCGGCGAGGTGCGCCGTATCGATGCCCAGGCCATCAATGACTGCCTGAAAGACGGCGATATCGTGTTGATGTCCACCCTCGGCTATTCCACGTCGGGCGACACCTTTAACTTAACGGTAGAAGAGGTGGCCACGCAAACCGCCATCGCGCTCAAGGCAACCAAGCTCATCTTTTTGCTCGACACGCCGGGCGTGATGGACGCCGATGGCACCGTCATCTCAACGCTGTACACCCGCGAAGCGTCGGCCATCGCCAGCAAAGCCGCACAAGCCTCCGACGTACAATTCTTTTTGCCCGCTGCAGTGCGCGCCTGCCAGAAAGGCGTTGGGCGTGCTCATCTGATTGGCCGCAAGCTCGACGGCGCGATTTTGCAAGAGCTGTTCACACGCGACGGCGTGGGCACCATGATCTCGGTCGATAGTCTCGACAACTTGCGTCCGGCAACGATTGATGATGTCGGCGCGCTGCTCTCCATTATCGAGCCGCTGGAGCGGCAGGGCATTTTGGTGGCGCGTCCGCGTGCATTGATTGAGCGTGAAGTCGAGCGTTTTTTTCTGGCCGAGCACGACGGTCAAATCATCGGCTGTGCTGCGCTGTATCCCTTTCCGGAGGCCAACAAAGCAGAGTTGGCCTGCCTCGCGGTGAACCCCGACTATCGTCGCGAAGGTTATGGTGAACGCCTCATGAAGGCGATAGAAAAAGAAGCTAAAGCGCAAAAAATTGACACGCTGTTCGTGCTCACCACACGCACGGCGCATTGGTTCACCGAGCGCGGTTTTACGCTTGCAAAGTTCACTGATTTGCCCGAGAAAAAACAGGCGCTTTATAACTTTGAGCGGGCATCTCAGGTCTACGTTAAAACACTGTAGGAAATATGACAGCGTAACAAAGTGACAATGAAGTGCGCTCGTTACTTTTTGCCACCTCATCACCTCAGTCACCCAGCCGCCCCCAACCCCGAAGGAAGATAGACATGGCACGTACCGTTCAATGCATCAAACTTGGCCGCGAGGCCGACGGCCTCGATTTCGCTCCTTATCCGGGTGAACTCGGCAAGAAAATTTACGAAAGTGTGAGCAAAGAAGCGTGGGGTGCGTGGCTTAAACATCAGACCATGCTCATCAACGAAAACCGCCTCGGTTTAGCCGATCCGAAAGCTCGCAAGTACCTCGCAGAGCAGATGGATAAATACTTCTTTTCGGGCGGTGGAGAGACGGCAAGTGGATACGTTCCGCCCGCAAAATGAGCGCTGCAACCTTTGTAGGAGCGGCCTTGGCCGCGATCATCGCTACGCACATTGGGAATCGCGGCCAACGCCGCTCCCACAGGTAAAGGATTCTCATGAACCCCATCTCCCGATTCTCCATCCCCGAGCTCAAAGACGTCCCGGACGACCTGCGCACCCGCATGTTGGACGTGCAGCAGAAAGCCGGATTCATTCCGAACGTCTTTCTCACGCTCGCTCATCGCCCTGATGAGTGTCGCGCATTCTTTGCCTATCACGACGCGTTGATGCTCAAAGAATCCGCCGCGCTGAACAAAGCCGAGCGCGAGATGATTGTGGTGGCCACCAGCGGTGCGAATGACTGCGTTTACTGCGTCGTCGCGCACGGGGCCATCCTGCGTGTCTACACCAAGAACCCGCGCATCGCGGATCAGGTGGCCGTCAATCATCGTAAGGCCGAGATCACGCCCAAGCAGCGCGCGATGCTCGACTTCGCGCTCAAGGTGTGTCTGCACTCAAACGAAATTGATGAGTCGGATTTCGTTGCGTTGGGTGAACACGGATTCAGTGACGACGACATCTGGGACATCGGCTCAATCACCGCCTTCTTCGGCCTGAGCAACCGCCTCGCCAACCTGAGCAGCATGCGACCCAACGATGAGTTTTATGTGATGGGCCGCGTGCCAAGGTCGAAGTAGCGGGCATTTACGGTACGATTCGGTTGCTTCCACGTTGATTTTTTGTCGCCCATATGGTTCGTTTTCTCGTTCTCTTTGTTGTGATTCAGGCCGTGCTGTTTGGTGCGCAGTTGACCCCGTGGGGGCAAGAGTATTTTGTGATTCCGTGGACCAATGGGCTGGCTAACTTTTGCGCGCAACTGGTGGCGCTTGTTGATAGTGGTGCCAGCGCCACTGGCAAAATTTTGCGCAGCAACAGTAATGGTTTTGCGGTGAGTATCGAGGCCGGTTGCAATGGCGTAGAGGCCACACTGGTGCTGGTCGCAGCGATTCTTGCATTCCCTTCTACCGCGCGGCAGAAAGCTTGGGGCTTGCTGTTCGGTTTCGTGGCGGTGCAGGGTTTGAACGTGGTGCGCATCATTAGCCTGTTCTATCTCGGTCAATGGAATATGACGGCGTTTGAGTGGGCGCATCTCTACATTTGGCAAGCGCTTATCATGCTTGACGTGTTGATCGTGTGGCTCATCTGGGTGCGGCAAATCAATCGTGCGCCCAGCGATCAGGGCGCACCACCGTCCTCGGGCAACACCGGCTCAGAAGCCCCGCAAGCGGCGTGACGACCTGCTGATAGGTATGCCCACCACTATCGGTCGCTTCTTTGTGCGCATCCTGCTGTGGGTGCCGCCGGTGTTCCTCGCGTGGTACGTGTTGGTACCGCTGCTGCATTGGCCCATTCGCTGGTTTTTGTCGGGCATGGCCCTGCTCGGGTTGCCGGAGTTTGTGACGTCGGTCACGCAGTCGTTGCACGGCTTTGAGTTTTTGACCTCGTTGTCGCCCGGTTCGCTGCCGGGGCAGGCGTTTCGGGCTGACGCGCGGGTTAGCGCGGAGGTTGACGCGCGGTTGTACAGCTTCGGCACCGCGCTCATGGCGGCGTTGACGCTCGCTGCATGGCATCCCCAACGGTGGCGCAACCTCTGGTACGGCTGGTTAATGTTGCTGCCGCTGCAAATGCTCGCGGTTTTTGCGGCTGGCATGAAGCAGATTCTGCTCAGCTCGGGTGCAGCCGTGCGCGATCAGGCGGCGTGGGCTTCATGGCAGCTGGAAGTGATTGCGTATCTGTATCAGTTTTCCACGCTGATCATGCCGCCGGTGACCGCGCTGGTGGTGTGGTTTGTGCTGCATAGACGGTTCGTCGAAAAATTTGTCGGGGCCGATGTGATCGCGATTTTGCGCGCGAGTGAGAAGAAGCCCAAGCACGCGGCGCTTGCTGAACCGAAACGGCCCTGACCTTAAGCGTGTGGTTCTTATGGGAGCCGCTTTACCGCGATTGCCCACGCGCGAGACCCAATGCGGGACGGGGTAAAACCCCTCCTACACGTCGTGCGCCTCCGGTTGCGGCCCTTTGGATGCGGGCTTCTTCCCGGCATCCCCTTCAATCACCATGTCCGGAATGTGATTGAACGCAATGGCCATGCGTGCGGCCTTTTGCGCATTAAACGCGCCGCCCCAAAACAGCGTGTTGCTGCCAAATTTCAGATTGAGCTGATCGACCACCCGGTCAAGCTTTTCGGTGTTCGGTTGTGCATCAAATAGCGACAACGACTGGCCTTCGCGCGGCGTGAGTCCCGAGAACGCCATGCCCACCGCCATCGGCGTGTTGTTCCTGACGCTGCGATCTGTGAGCATGGATTCGTAGAGCGCCTGTACCGTTTCTAGAAGCGTGGTGGTGCGATCGGTCGCGTCAACGCGTTGATGACGCTTTTGCTTTTCGCCGCCGCGCAGCTTCAAGTACAGCGACACATCGGTCGCCACAAACTCCATGTCACGCAGACGCATCGCGGCCTTTTGCGTGAGGCGCGAGAGCACGGCCTGTGCATGCGCATGCGAGCGATGATCGGGGCCGATGACGTGCGAGTGACTGATGGACGAGGTTTTCGTTTCGCGGGCGGACACGTCCTCGCCGCGCAGTTTTTGCCAGAAACGCTCGCCTTCGATGCCGCCCCAAATCGCGCGCAGTTTCGTCGCGTCCGCCGTCAGCAATTCAGGTGTCGTGGTGATGCCGCTGTCGATCAATCGTTGCAACATTTTTTTGCCGATGCCGACAAAATGATTGAGCTTCAACGGCATCAATGCATGCGGTAGATCGGCCAGTTCGATGACCACCAGCCCGTCCGGTTTCACCATGTCGCTCGCGGTTTTGGCGAGAAACGCATTGGGCGCGATGCCGATGGACGAGGTGATGCAAACGCCTAATTGTTTGCGCAATCGATATTTGATTTCGAGCGCCAATTTTTCGGCGGCAGGGCGTGGCTGATCGCGCCCCGAGAGCGTGATGCACATCTCGTCAATCGAATTCACCGACGCAATCGGTGCCACACTTTCAACCACCGCTTTGGCGCGATGGTGAAACTCCACATACACGGCGGGCCGCGATTCCACGAATACGATTTCTGGGCACAGCCGTCGCGCATCGGCCACGTTGGTGAGCGTTTTCACACCAAAGCGTTTGGCCTCGATGCTTGCCGCAATCGCGCAGGTGGTGTCAGCGATCATCGGCACCACGGCCACTGGGCGTCCGCGCAGCTCCGGTCGCAATTGTTGCTCGACAGACGCAAAATAACTGTTGAAATCGACGTAAAGAGCGCGAAGCATAGACTTAAGTTTACTGTATAAAAATGCAGTTTTGAGAGAGACGAAGTGCCCGGCGAGACGGGTAATGTGTGCTGGCGGCCCCGGCCGCGGTTCCTGCGTCTGCTAACGTCGGCGTGTCATCGGGCAACCGGCGGCGACGCGAATGGGGATTGCGGCCAAGGCCGCTCCTAGCGCTCAATTGCATAGCAACAATGAATACAGCTTTTTATAGAAACTGGCTATTTATATGGGCTAAGTCGCATAATATGATAAATATCGACTTATCGTATAAATACGGTATAGCCCAAGTAGAATAAAGCATTGACTGAATAGCTGTATCACGTATAAATCATGAAAGCGTTGCAAATCTTCGCTGGTCAGCGGGCGCTCGCTCATCTGCAAACCAACGGTTTGAACCCCGCCGACGTTCGCGCGATTCCTGCGGCGGCCGGTGGCCCGAAGGGGCTCACGCTGTCGCCGCTCGACCGTTTTCTGTTTGGCGAATGGTTGCCGCGATCCGCCCAGCCGGTGGATTTAATAGGCGCATCCATCGGCGCATGGCGGATGGCGGCAGCGATGTTGGACAACCCCGCTGATGCACTCGCGACGTTAACGCACGCCTACATTCACCAAGAATTCGATGTGTTGCCCGGTCGCAAAACGCCGACCCAAGCGCACATTAGTGAGCGCTTTGGCGAAGGCATTCAGGCCATGTTTGGTGGACGCGAACAGGAGGTGCTCGATCACGCTCGTTACCGTTTGCATGTGCTCACTTCGCGCGGTCGTCACTTGCTGCGTCGCGACACCCGACTGCGTTCGCCGCTCGGTTACGCGGGCGCGTTTTTGACCAACGTCGTGTCGCGCAAAGCGATGAGCGCATGGATCGAGCGTGCGGTGTTTTCGTCGCACGCGGCACACGCATGGCCGCTGCCGTTCGCCGTGAACGATTACCGAACCCGGCGCTACCCCCTTTCCCCTCTCAATTTTGCAGCTGTGGTGCAAGCCTCGTGCTCGATCCCGTTTGTTCTGAATGCGGTGCACGACATTGTTGGTGCCGCGCCGGGTGCGTATTGGGACGGTGGCATCACCGACTATCACCTGCATCTCGACTACCGCTTGGCGTGCGAGTCCGCTCCGCCGGGCATCGTCCTTTATCCGCATTTTCAGCGAGCGGTGATACCCGGCTGGCTCGACAAATCGCTCAAATGGCGGCATGGCTCGACGCGCTTTCTCGATGACGTAGTGATGCTCGCGCCGCGACCGGAATGGGTGGCCACCCTACCCAACGAAAAGCTGCCAGATCGCACCGACTTCGCCCGCTATGGAACGGATCTTAAGGCGCGTGCGGCGGTCTGGCTCGCCGCGGTTGCCGAAAGCGCGCGGCTGCGCGACGAATTTGCTGAATGGCTCGCGGCAGCCTGTGATCCGACTGCGGTGAGGAGCCTCTGAAACGACAGCAGTTCGGCGGTATTACAGTTGACGGGTAGCTGCAAAAACCAGATTTGAGTGTTTGCTCGTATAGCATGAGTAGTGCGAAGTTAGATCGCGTCACCCCTCAACCCAATACGTGGAGAAATACATGAACACGAATGTTGCGAAGTTACAAAGAAACGCTCGGTGGGCCCGCCCCCTGCTCGGAGTGTCGGCAGTTGCGCTGGCGATAAGTTTTGTCGCATCTCCAGTCGTGGCGTCCAGCCATCGCGAAGCGCCTTTCATTACGCAGATGCCGAAAGTGGACGGCACGGACTTCTACATGTTCCGCAGCACGGAGCCCGGGCGTTCCGCGTTTGTGACGATCATCGCTAATTACTCGCCACTTCAGGATGCTTACGGCGGGCCGAATTATTTCCAGATGGATCCGAATGCGTTGTACATGATTCACATCGACAGCAACGGCGACGGGAAGCCCGACTGGACGTTTCAGTTTGCGTTCCAGAACAGCCTCGCCGACAACAAAATTTCTGTCGGCGGCAAGATGGTCTCGATCCCGCTGGTTCAAAACGGCTCACGCGCCGTTGACAGCCCGTTCGATGGGGGTTTGAACGTCCGGGAAACGTTCAACATTTCAGCGTTCCGCGCTCCCAACATGTGGAAAAGCGTCACCAATGCGGCCAACGGCGGCGTGTTTTTTGACAAGCCGGTCGACAATATCGGCAACAAAACTATCCCGAACTATCCAGCCTACGCGGCCAAACACATCTACAACGTCACCATCCCCGAGTGCGCCACGCCCGGTCGCGTGTTTGTTGGCCAGCGCAAAGACTCATTTGTTGTCAATCTGGGTGAAACCTTTGATCTGATCAATATCAAGTTACCGGCCACCGAATTTGACGCTAACGCCGAAAAAGCGACGCGTGACGATCTGGCCTCGAAAAACGTCACCACCATCGCGATGGAGTTGCCCATTGCCTGCCTCACCTCAGGCACTGACCCGGTGATCGGGGGATGGACGACGGCGGCCATTCGTGAAATGCGCACCCTGACCGCACCCGCATCCGGCTTCAACGTCAACGCGGCCTACACCGGCAACTTTGTTCAGGTGTCGCGCCTCGGAATGCCGCTGGTTAACGAGGTGGTGATCGGTCTAAAAGACAAAGATAAGTTCAACGGCAGCCTGCCCGAGAATGACGCTCAGTTTGCCGACTACGTCACCAACCCGACCCTGCCGGTGCTGATACAGACATTGTTTGGCGCAGCGGGCGTTAAAGCGCCGACCAACTATCCACGCACGGATTTGGTCACGGCATTTTTGACCGGTGTTCCTGGTTTGAATAAACCGACGACGGTCACGCCGTCGGAAATGTTGCGTCTCAATACGTCAAGTGCGGCCGTTGCCAAGGGTTCACAAAATCGTTTGGGTGTGATTGGTGGCGACAACTCCGGCTACCCTAACGGGCGTCGTTTGGGCGACGACGTGGTGGATATTTCGCTGCGTGTGGTGATGGGCAAATTGTGCACGCTGAGTTTGGGCTGCGTCCCAGCCGATGCGCCGTCCGGTGGCGTGGGCTTTACTGACGGTGCCTATGTCGACGACAGCTTCTTTGACACGGCCTTCCCGTATGTTAAAAATCCGCTGCCCGGTTCGCCACAAACGGGTGCAAAACGCGCGCAGCTCCGTTAAATCGTAGACGAAGCTTCCGCTTCAAAACAGCCAGACCTTCATCGGTCTGGTTTTTTTTTGCCTGTTCAATGCGCACCGTGAAACTACCAATCTTTCCCTATGGACATTTCTACTCTCCGATCACCGACACGGCGGACATGGAAGTGCGAGCCGATGAGATTTGGCGGCAAGTGGAGCACTCAATGCACGGCTTGACCTCCGGCCAGATAAGCACGTTGAGATACTCACTAGGTGGTTTCCGGAATTTCTTCCACAGTACGCGTATCCAGACGAAGGCGACCCCAACGATCCGACGGGCTTTTTCAGCTTGAATGACCAGTTCAGTTGGCTCGACGCTCGCGCGTTGTACGTGTTTTTGTGCAAACTGCGACCGGCGCGCGTCATTGAGGTGGGCTCGGGCTTCTCGTCGCTGCTGATTGCCGACGTCAATGAACGCCAGTTTGACGGGGCCTGCGACTTTGTCTGCATCGAGCCCTATCCGCGCGAATTTTTGAAGCGCGGTGTACGTGGCGTGACGCGCCTCATTGAGCAGCGTGTCGAAAAAGTGCCATTGACCGAATTTTCGCTACTTGATCGCGGTGACGTGTTGTTTATCGACTCGTCTCACGTTGCCAAAACCGGGAGCGATGTGCTGTATCTGTTCTTTCAGGTGCTGCCGACGCTGAGCTCTGGCGTTGTGGTGCATATCCACGACATCTTTCTGCCCAGCGAATATCCCAAAGAGTGGGTGATTGAGCAAAACAGAAGCTGGAACGAGCATTACATATTGCAGGCGCTCCTGATGCATTCAACGCGCTACCGCGTGTTGTTTGGAAGTGCGTATGCTGCCGCAAGTCACCCCTCAGCCGTGGTCACGGCGCTGGCGCGAGCAGATGGATACGGGATGGGTGGCGGCAGTTTCTGGATCGAAATTATTTAGCTGGGATCGCAGCGCTAACCACCTTTGGTAGTCGGCGAACCCTTAGCCATCTCCCGATCACGCAACACCTTGCGTTGAATCTTGCCCGTGGTGGTCATCGGCAGCTCGCTAACGAACTCAAATTCTTTGGGATATTCATACGGCGCGAGGCGTCCGCGCACATGCATCGCGAGGCTGCGTTCGAGCTTTTCGCTGGGTTCGAACCCGGCAGCAAGTACGATGAATGCCTTAATGATGGCACCGCGTTCGGCGTCGGGCTTGCCAATTACCGCCGCCATCAGTACCGCCGCGTGTTGTATGAGGCAGCTCTCCACCTCTGCTGGGCCAATACGATAACCGGCGCTCTTGATCACGTCGTCACCGCGCCCCTCGTACCAAAGGTACCCATCAATATCCATGTGCGCCATGTCGCCGGTGCGGCACCAGTCGCCCGAGTACTTCGCCTTGGTGCCAGCGTCGTTGCCGAGATAACCGAGAAAAAATATCGGATCGAGATCGCCGTTGATGTCGCGACGATTCACCGCCACGTCGCCGGTTTCGCCCACCGGCACCACTCGGCCGAGTGAGTCGACCACAGCCACCTGATGACCAGGGTAGGCGCGGCCCATACTGCCCGCGCGCGCCGGCCACAGCGCAGCACAGTTGCCGACGATGTAGTTAAGTTCGGTTTGCCCGAACATTTCGTTCAGCGTTATGCCCAGCGCCTGCTCGCTCCACTTGAACACCGCCTCGCCCACGCTCTCGCCCGCACTCATGATCGAGCGCAGTTTCAAGTCGTATTTGTCGCGCGGAAACGGCATCGTTTTCATCATCATTTTGAGCGCGGTCGGGAACAGAAAGGTGTTGGTCACGCCGTGTCGCTCCATCAGCGAAAACGCGTGGACGGGATCAAACCGCCCGTTGTAGCCGACGATGGTGTGGCCAAAGTAGAGCGTCGGCAGCAGCGCGTCCCAAATGCCACCGGTCCACGCCCAGTCGGCGGGCGACCAGAACACATCCCCGGGCTGCGGAAATTGATTGTGTGAGTACGTAAACCCCGACAGATTGCCAAGCAGCGCGCGATGCGGAATCAGCGCGCCTTTCGGCGGCCCGGTGGTGCCGCTGGTGTAAATGATGAGCGCAGCATCATCGGCTGCGGTGGCAGCTACAGCACATTGATCGTTGCCGCGCCTAAGCAGTTCATTCCAGTCAATCGCCGCAGCGTCGGACGCACCGGCACAGGCGACGACAGTTTTAAGCAATGGCAGTTGCTCGCGAACCGACAGCACGTTGGCGAGCGACGCAGAATCGCAAATAACCAGCTTGCATTGGGCGTGACTGAGTCGATAGGCGAGTGCATCAGGCCCAAAAAGCACGGTGAGCGGCACCGCCACAGCTCCGAGCTGCAAAATCGCCAGCAGCGACACGGCCGTTTCAATGCGTTGCGGCAGACAAACGGCAATGCGGTCACCGCGCCCAAGACCGAGCCCCGCCAGCGCCGAGGCAAGGCGATTGACGCGCGCGGCCAGCGTCGCGTAGTTGACTTCAGCCAAGGCACCCGATTCGTCTTCCCAGCGAACGGCCGTCGTGACCGAACGTACCGGGTCAGCGGCCCATTTGTGGACGCAGGCGCTAGCGATGTTGAATTGCGGCGGAACGTCCCACTGCCAGTCGCCGTAGTGCGAAGCGTATTTGTCGATTACCGCCATGGTTGTGTTCAATACCAAAATACTGCAAATTTCAAGGTCACTCGTAGAATGACAGCGTGGAAAAGTTTACGCGAATCGACAACACATCCGTGCTGCCAAAGCGCTGGCCAGTGCTTTTATGGGTTTTAGCGGTCAGCGCGTTGAGCGTGACATTCCTTAGCTACGGACAGGCCGGACTGTTGATCCAGTGGGTTACCGCGCGACTGTGCTAACCGACGCAGTGGCGGCGAGCGCAGCGCAACGAGCGGGTTATGTGCTGCATGTGGTGCCGGCCAACGGTGGCGGAGTTGATCGTTATGTGCGTGACATCTGCGCCCATCGCCCGGAAGATTGCATTCTGCACGTGGTGCCGGAGCAAAGCGTATTCGAAGCCGTCGCTGCCCAACGATTCATTCCGATTGACGACGCGCAGTGGCTCGATTCGAGCGATTTCGCGGCGCTCGGTTGCGTATCGTGTTTGCATGCGCACTCCACGCTCGCGCCCGTGCGCGAGTGCGTCGCCAAGTTGCGCGCGGCGCTTGATCTCGACTACGTCCTCACGCTGCACGATATCGATTTTGCGGGCGCTTTTGGTGTGGTTGACGACCGCGAGCGACAAGCGCGGCTGAATTTTGTAGGGGCTGCTGTTCAGCGCATCGTTCCGAGCGTCTTCATCGCGACCGTACTGTCGAATTCGTTGTCCGCCGCCGTCACGCGGGAAGTGATCGAAAACGGTGTGAATGCTGTGCCAAAGAGTAACCAATTGACGGTGGTAGCAGTCCCCAAAGTCGGGAAGTTTGATGTTGCGGTAGTGGGGGCGCTTGGGCCGCACAAGGGTCTGAATTTTTTGCTCGAGGTGGTGGCCGCGCTCCCACCAGAATTGCGCGTTGTCGTCATAGGCTACGCTGACGGCCAAGTAACGCCGGGGTGGCTGCGAGGCGCCCGCCTTTGGGTGCATGGAGCATTTGAACCGGACGATCTAGCGGCGATCATTCGCAGCTATGGCGTACGCATCGCGTTTTTCCCGAATCGCCAGCCCGAGAGCTACAGTTATGCGCTGAGCGATGTCTGGCGCGCAGGACTGCCCGCATTGGGGCCAGCAGCGGGCGCGATAGGCGATCGCCTTAGCAAGACCGGAGCGGGGTGGATCTACGGTGCCGATAGTTCAGCCCCATCGGTAGCAACGACGCTACGCAGGTGCCTCCGAGAGACTGCGACCCGAGCTGCGGATGTGGCGGCGGCTGCGACCGCGTTGCCGTCCACAGGCGACATGGTTCAACGACTTAATCAGCAGTATGAAAAAATAATGAGGACACGATTGAAATTTGGCTCTGAACCTGAAGTCACGCCACGAATGAAAACACTGGAAACCTTAGCCGCCACCCAATTGAATGCCCGGTTTTTTCGTGGCGAACTGACCAAACTCAGCGGCGACCTAGTGTTTTCGCAAGCGCAGGCGGCAAACGCGGATCAAGCGCTGCGAGCGGTGACGCGCGATCACGAGGGTCGCGGTCGGTGGATTGCCGAGTTGGAGGCTTCGATCTCCGGGTGCAAAGCCGAAATTGCCCGCATCGAAGCGGCGCGCTTGGTCGAACATGAAGACGCCGAGGCAGCGCGACTCATGGATCGCTCGTTGATGGAAGCGGCGCGTCAGCATGATCGCGTGTTGATGGCGGCGGCGCGTGAGCAGGATCGTGCGCTGTCAGAAGCGGCGCGTCAGGTGGATCGTGAGCAGGTAGAAGCGGCGCGTCTGGTTGACCGTGAGCAGGTAGAGGCGGCGCGTCTGGTTGACCGTGAGCAGGTAGAAGCGGCGCGTCAGGTTGACCGTGAACAGGCAGAGGCGGTGCGCCTAGCGTCGCTCGTCGAACAGGCAGCGGCTGCAGAAGCGGCGCGGCTGGCGTCGTTCGCCGAACAGGCAGCAGTTGCAGAAGCGGCGCGGCTGGCGTCGCTCGCCGAACAGGCAGCGGTTGCAGAAGCGGTGCGCCTAGCGTCGCTCGCTGAACAGGCAGCGACTGCCGAAGCGGCGCGCTTGGCGTCCCTTACCGAACAGGCCGCCCTTGCCGAGGCCGCGCGCATCACGGCGCACAACGCGCACGTAGCTTATGCAGACAAGTTGCAGAAAGACGTAAACGATACACTCGTCATTGCGCATCGGCAAGAACGCACTCTTGCCCTCTACGAACGCGCGCTGTCGATGTTCCCGCCGTTTATTCGGCGTCGCATGCTCGGGCGTGCTGAACGGTTGTTGTCCGTGAAGGACGCGCAATGATTGAAGTATTGGTCGTTGTATACCGTCCTGACACAACGCAATTAAGGGCGTTGCTTGCATCGGTATTGCAGGCAAGCAACGAGGGCGTGCCGCTAACCATGCGGCTGTGGCACAACGACGGCGACGCGCCGCTCACCGGTGAGGTGAGCGAGCTGTATCGCGATGCGCGGGAGGGCGGGTTGTCGCTCACCATCGGCGGCGGCGAAGGCAATCTTGGCTTCGGCAGCGGGATAAATCGCATGCTCCGGGATTCGCAGGCAAGCCACGTATTGGCACTCAATCAGGACGCCATACCAGAGGCGGGTGCGCTGGCCGAGTTGTGGAAATATGCGGCCCATGATGACGAGAAAGTCGCCGCGTGGGAGATGCGACAGATCCCGTTTGAACACCCCAAAGCGTACGACCCAGTGAGCCTCGACACCGAATGGGTTAGCGGTGCGGCGGTGCTGCTGCGCGCCTCGGCGATGCGTGAAGTGGGCGGCTTCGAGCCGCGAATCTTCATGTACGGTGAAGACGTCGATTTGTCGTGGCGCCTGCGCTGTGTCGGCTATCGGTTGCGCTACATCGCTCGGGCTGCGGTCGTGCATCACACCTACAGTAGGGCGCACGAAGTCAAGCCGTTGCAGGCGTTAGAAGGTATCTACGTCAATCTCTGCTTGCGTACCCGCTACGCGGGGCGTCGCCAGATTGCTCAGGGCTTATCGATGGCGTTTGCTGAGATGATGGTGCCGGAGAGTTTTCCGGGGCGCAGGCGCGGCATTGCCCGCGCGATACTGCGATTTGCCCGCAACTACCGCTACTTCTGGGCGAGCCATAAACTGGGAGGGGAGGCGGGGGGGGGCGCGAATTTTCAGCCGCGCTTTGCCGGTTGGGGGTACGAGCTGCGTCGTGACGGTGCCTTTCACAGCTTCGTTCCACGCGAGCAGCAGCCCGCTGTCCTGCCGCTGATTTCGGTGTTGATTCGCACCCACAAACGGGCCGCGTTTTTGCGGCAGGCGCTGACCTCGGTGGCGCACCAGACCCACCGACCGATCGAAGTAGTGGTGGTTGAAGACGGCTCCGACGAAGGCAAGGCGGTGTGCGACGAATTCGCCGATCAACTCGACGTGCGCTACTTTCGCATTGCGCCCGGACGAGGCCGCTCAGTGGCGGGCAATCGCGCGCTTCACGAGGCGACGGGCCAGTGGATGTGCTTTCTCGACGATGATGATTTGTTCTTTTCCGACCATCTGGAAGTGCTGTTGCAGACGGTTCGCGACACCCAGTTGCTGGGTGCCTTCGCCCTGTCGTGGCGCACCACTACGCAGGTCATTGACCCGAGCGTTCCCTCGTACAGCGAACTCAGTTGGGATACGGTGCCAGATGAACCGTTTTCGCGAGTCACGCTGTGGCACCACAATTTCATGCCGATTCAGTCGGTGCTGTTTCACCGGAGTTTGCATGAACGCTATGGTGGATTCGCTGAAGACATGGATCAGCTAGAGGACTGGAATCTCTGGACGCGCTACACCATGCACGATGATTTCATTCAGCTGCGAAAGACCACGTCCAAGTACCGCGTGCCAGCCGAGGTCAGCCACACCGCCGAACGTCAGGGCAAACTCGATGATGCGTATCAAGATGCAGTGGCGCGTCAGAGTGAAATGAAATTTAGCGCCGACCCAGTGTTGCTGCGTCAGCTTGCACTCGACTATGTGCGCAGCAACTCGCTCATCAACGTCAGTCGCGATCAAGTACGCGCCCATTTCGCAGCATCGCCGTGGCTCGCGCGGCTGCTGTCGATGCGACATTTACTGCGTCGGCGCTGGGGTGGCTCTTGAGCACGACCCCCGCGCACAACTTGGATAGACGGTCTAACAATTTTGATGCCTTGCGATTACTTGCCGCGTGGTTGGTGTTGTTTAGCCACTGCTACCCGATTAGCGGATAAAAGGTCGCGGATCCGTTCAATCGGATCGTAGGTCTCGACACCTTTGGCGGCGTCGGTGTCGCGATTTTCTTTGTGCTCAGCGGCTATCTGGTGACGTTATCGTGGCAGCGATCCCCGGGTGATGCGTCGTTTCTCTGGACGGGCCGCTGTTGACGAAGCTTGATACAGCCGCCTACTTTACTCATCCGCTGACCAAAGACTATCTGCGTACCGCAAGTGCGTGGCGATTCCACTACGTCCTGCCCGCGGTGTTTGAGGGCAATCCCGTGGGCAATGCTGTTAACGGATCGTTATGGTCGCTGTTCTATGAGATTCGCTGTTACTTTGCTTTGGTCTTGATTGGGCTGTTGCCCTTTGCGCTGCGCTAGAAAGCGTTGGTTGTCGTCGCGGTTTTGTCGAGCATGCTTTTGCTGCGCCCCGCGATGCCCCCCGGCCAATCCATTCGACCATGTTTTTGGCTTTGACTATTACATGGTGAAGCTCGGTTTGTATTTTGCGATTGGTGGTAGCTATGCCTGCTGGTCGCATCGCGTCGGGCCGCTATGGTGGGCGGGCGTAATTGCCGTGTGTCTGACGTGGTTCTTGCCTGATTCCGGGCTCAGAAACCTGCTCTGGGTGGCATCGTTTTCTGCATTCGTTTTGGGTGTCGCGCTTGATTTGCCGCGGTTGCCAGAATTGCCTGCCCGCATGGGCGACTGGTCGTACGGCCTGTATCTTTATGCCTTCCCACTACAACAGGTGCTGGCGCTATTTGCGGTGCAGCACACCTTTGGTTTCATGGGTTACGTGGCGTTGAGCACGCTTTTAAGCCTTGCTGCCGTCGCGCTCTCATGGTTTTTGGTCAAGCGACCCGCGCTCTCCGTCGAATGGCCGCTGTGGCGAGCGCGCATCGCGTGACGGCGACTACGACGCGGCGGTAATGTAGCGCGGTGGCAGTCGCTAGTAGTCCGTTCCACCAAAACAGAGACATGAAATCGCGTCTTTTTCCGCCATGCTGCGTTGCCCATCCTTGCCGTACTTCAGTACGGCTGCGGCTGTGCGTCTTGCCTGACGAAAAAATTCATCGATTTCATTGCTCTCCGTTTTAATGGAACGAAATACTAGTCACTTACCAGTCTAATGACGACATGTTGCGCCTTGAAAATGGACGCTCCGGCGCGAAGTGACTTACGTGAGGACAGTGACAAAGTGACGGTTGCTCGGTCACTTACATCACTTTTGCCACCTTCGTCACCTTGGCGAGCTGGGTTCCGGCTTTGTCGGCTTACGTAAAAAAAGCCTCAGTTGCGAGAAAAGACGCTGCGAATGGCGGCGTGTGCGGCCTGCGGTGAGAAGTGCTTTTGAACGTTAATGCGCCCGCCTGTGGAGAGTCGCGCCCAGAGTGCAGCGTCCCCGTACAGGCGAACAATCGCAGCGGCGAACTCGGCTGCCGAATCTGCAACCAGTACGTCTTGGCCATCGACTAACTGCATGGCTTCCACCGCCGTAGACGTGGCGACCACCGGGATGCCGTGATTCATCGCCTCGCTGATCTTGCCTTTGACGCCTGAGCCGTAACGCAGCGGGGCAATCGACACCCGTGCCGAGCGCAGCATGGGCTGGGTGTTTGCGACAAACCCTCGAATCAACAAGCCGTCTTGCGCAAGCGTCGTGATGCCCTCGGGCATGTGGCTGCCGACGACTGTGGTGGTAATCCCGGGCAACAGGTTGCGAAGCAGCGGGAGCACCTCGACAACGTACCATTTCATCGCATCCACGTTGGGAGGATGCCGAAAGCCGCCGATAAACAAAATGCCTTCACGACGGTCGAAAGGTTCGACGTTGGCTGTCGACGGCCTGCCTGGCGCATCTACCCAGTCGATCATCGGTGGAGTGATATTCGAAATGATTTCGACGCGAGCATGCGGCACCTGCTTCGCCAGCAACGCTTTTTCCACGGTCGACACCACCAACGTGATGTCGGATTTTTCGATCACCGCAATCTCTTTGCTGCGGGTCGACGCGGCTGATCTGTGCATCGCCGCGTCGCCCATCAACGCGGCTTCACGCTCCTCGCGTAAAAAATGCAGATCCACTGTATCAAATACGATTCGCGCGCGGGGTGCCAGTGCGCGCACCGAGTTGACGTATTGCGTCGCGATGTAATAGCGGCAAAAAACGATGGTGTCGAGGCTCGCGCCGCGCTGGCGCAATACGTTGCGTACGCTGCCAGCAAAGCGTCCCCACAACACCTCAACACCCATCGCAGTGAGGGCGGCCGTATAGGGGGCATCGCCATCGAGATTGTCGGCGACGAACGTTACATGGTGTCCCTCATCGAGCAGGATACGCATCAGGTTGACCATTCGCACCGATCCGGAATCTTGATCCGGCGTGATCATGCATGCCTCGACAATCAGGATGTTGCTGCGGCTGGTGCGATGCGCCTCAAGCTCCGGTTGCACGCCGTTTTCGCGATGCGCGAGAAGCGTCCCTTTCCATCGCGCATAAAACTTGGCGGCGTTGGCGACTTGAAATGACTTAATACCGGTTGATTCATCGCGACCGTGGCTGGCCCCCTCGCGATGAAAAATTTCGGCGGCAGGCTGATAGAGCACACGAAGTCCGTTCGCGCGAACCCGAAAGGCGAGATCGGTGTCCTCGTAGTAGGCGGGCGCGTAGTGCGTGTCAAAGCCGCCGTGCTGCGTGAACAGATCGCGTTTGATGGCCAGCGCCGCGCCGGAGCAATAGTCGGCGTCGCGCACATAGTTGAAACGCGGGTCTTGGCGATCCTGACCTCGCCCCCAATTGCAGGCACTCCCATCGCGCCAGACGATGCCGCCGGCCTCCTGCACCGAGCCATTCATATTCAATAATTTCGCTCCACTCAGCCCCACGTTTTGATGTGTGTCAAACGTATCAAGCAGCGCGTCGAGTGCCCCTTCTCTGACAACCGTGTCATTGTTGAGAATGATCAGCCAATGTCCCAATGCGTGCGCCGCGGCGGCATTGACGTTACCGATGAAGCCCAGATTGTGCGAGTTACGGATGACGCGAAGGCCGGTCACCAAAGCCAGCGCTTGGGCCACTGGTTCCGGCGAGCAGTCGTCCATCACAATCACCTCGAAGGTGCGCCGCGTTGGATGGCTGTGAATGCTTTTCAGGCAGGCGAACGTGGTTGCGTGCTGACCGTACACCGGGATCACTAGCGAGACCACAGGATTAAGCGCTGTTGTGGCGAGCGCTAGTGCGCTGATCGGTGCCAGCGTGGCATCTGGCAGTATCACCGCAGCCGACACGGCAACCGGTTGAAATTCGAGCAACATACGCTCCCGCAATCCGCGCCATCCACCGCGACGATAACGCTCCATCGCGCGACCTGACAGCGCTGGTATGCGCGGCAACAGTTTAAGTGTCGCGTCAACAATGTGTCGCGCGCGACGCAATGCACTCGCCACTTTTCGCAGCGGCAGCGTGATTCGCAACGACCAACTGGTGCGCAACACTTCGTGCGCCGCTTGCAGTGCGGCCTCGCTGTCGCGCTGCTGCTGCACCGTGCTTTCAAGATGCGCAATGTGGGCGCGCGCGGCAACGGCGCGCGCTTCAGCGTCGTCGAGCGCTGCCTGCTGACGGCACTTGTGCTCGGCGCTCGCCGCATACTCGTCGCGCATCGCCTGCAATGTCTGGACGGCGCTATCGCGTTCGCTGGCGGTGGCTTCATGTTCGGTGCGACCTACGATCTGTCGCTCGCCCGACGGCAGCGATGCGAGCGCGTGCTCAACATGCTGCACAGACGCTCGGTGTCCGCCATAAAAGCCCAATTTGAACGCACTCAAAATCGCGGGCTCCGACGTCGGGGCGATGTCGGGCGTTGTAGCGAGCCGTGCCTGCAATTCCAACAGGGGATCGGCAGTCGCTGCCGGACTGTGGGTGGCCACACCGCGCAGGTACTCCTCGACATAGTTCAATGCATGCGCTCGCCGACGTGTTCGTCGCATCAGCTCGGGATCGGTGTCGCTCGCCCCTTGCCGCGGAGAAGCCCGCGCTGCGGCAGTTAGCAGCGCATCATGCCACTCGGATGCCGTGGCGGTGGGTGACAGCAAAATTGCGTTTGTATTGTCGAGCAGCCGCTCCGCCAGTGCGCCGATGTTGGCGGCGACAATCGAGATGCCGCTTTCGATTGCTGCGGTCAGCGTAAACGAAAACGTCTCTGGCACCTGCGAGGGCAGCCAAATCACATCAGGCCGCTCGCTTGCAATGAGCATGGGCAACTCGGCTGCCGCGTATGAACCCGTGGCTTGAAACGGCAACGACGCAGGCAGTGGTTCTGCGGCGTGCCCGATGAGCCGCAGCAAAATGGGTGAGTGCACCGCCTTGGCGTGGCGTGCCACCTCACTGGCGATCGCCAGCCCCTTGGCTCGGCTGAGGCTACCGAGCAGGGCCACTTTGACTACCTGAGGTTGCGCCATCGCAACTTCAGGCGGCGCGAGCGTGGCGATCACGAGTTGCGGAAAATATCGGCGCAGTCGCGTGCCAACGCTGTCGCTGGGAGCCCACACGCGCTCGGCTCGCCCGAGCATCTGCGCGAAGTCACCGCGCCACTGCGCAATGTCTTTCTGCCACGCATGTGGGCGATCAGCGATGCATCGATTGCAGGCGTTATCGTCGGGCTCGCCGCAGTATTGGCCGTCGCGGTCAACCAGATGGTTTTGCGGGCAAATGCTGACGTAGTCATGCAGCGTGCAATCAAGCGGCACCTGAAGCGCGACATCAATATCCAGAATGGCTGCTGGGAGTCCGTGAGTCTGATGGACATGAGCGCGTGCGAAATCGAGCGCTCGCAGCGCGGCAAGCAATAATGGCCACGGATGACTGGGCACACGAAAGCGCAGCCCGGAAAGCGCCAGTTCAACGCACTGCTCGCCCGCAGGGCGCAGCACCATCACCCGCGCACGGCCAGCCAGCAAATTTGACAACAACGATACATGTTCGTCAACGCCACCGTCCCAAGCGTGCGTGACAAACAGCAAACGTGGCAACCCCGCCGCAGCAAACCGCTGCAACGCAGTGTGTACAGGGTCAACGGCTGGCACGTGGGGTGAACTCAGCGCGCGCCGCTGATTTTTTTGGCCCAGCGCACCAACACCGAATCGGGTTCAGATGGCGATGGCGCGACCCGTTGCACCGCACTTTCGACGCGGACTAGCTCCGCCTTGAGACGCGTTACTTCGGACGACAACAGCGCATTGTCGCGATAGGTGCGCGACCATTCCGAATAGACCGAGAGCTCGCGATCCGTGACTAGACTCAATTGCGATTGCACCGTCGCAACACCGCCTGCATCACGCGCGCAAAACACCAGAAAATACACCTCGGCCGGAAAGCCCGATTCGCCGTCGGCACTGAGCGCCGCAGCACTCGTTGCCTCGCCATCAACCGGCCACACCATTGAATGAAACGCTGCGCGTTGGGCAAACCATTGCTGCGCCGGAAAGTGCGGATCAAGCAACGTTTGTAGCTCGGTACGATCCAATTCTTTGACGTGAAACTCGTTCTTGTAGCCCGTGCGATCACTGTATTCCGGGCGGTTGGGCGACGAGATGATGAACAGGCCGCCGGGTGCCAGCAGCCGATCCACTTCGCGCAAAAAAGCCTCTTGCTCGGTGATGTGCTCGATGGTTTCGAACGACACGATGACATCGAAACTTGCGTCTGGTGCCGGGATTTGCACGCAGCTCGCAGCGATGTAGGTGAGGTTCTCGGCGCAGTATCGCGACGTGGCGTGTGTAACGGCGGTCGGCGACACATCAACCCCGACCACGCTTGCTGCGTGCAGTGACAGCAGGTTCGAGCCGTAGCCCTCACCGCTTGCCACATCAAGCACCCGCAGGCCCGCCACATACTGCTGCGCGATCAGGTAGCGATGCCAGTGCTCGTAGACCATTTCGCCAGCGCACTCGGGCAGGAATCGCTCGCCAGTAAAAGTCAGGCTCATGGGGGATCAAACGTTCGATAATTTTTTGAAAAGAGGTCAGCCAATCGACGGCGATCTTGTTTGGTGGGACGACCTCGCAACATCGGTTGCCCGCCCAGACTGTCGGTCGACGCGCGCGCTTCGGCGCGCGCAATTCGTCCCGCAATGCTGGCCTCAGTTTCGGTGAAGAGGGACGCCGCATTGGTGGCTGACCCGCGCCGATCAGACACGGCGCTCACCATAATTTCCTGCACGTTTTCACCGCGTTGAATCGTAAAACCGTCACCGACTTTCACCGAAGCCGCAGGCTTCAGGCGGTCACCTGAAATCGAGCCTACGGACGCGCGCCGCACGTGACCAGCATCAATGGCATCCGTTGCGAGCGAGCGAGTTTTGTAGAAGCGAGCGGCCCACAACCATTTGTCGATGCGCACAATGGCGGCGAGGGCCTCAGCCATGGCCTACTGAATGGTTCTCGGGCCGGGTGGATACGACGCTTCAACCCCGTGAAACAGCTCCGAAAATTGAATCGCGCTCACGTCGTAACCTTTGCCGCAAAACTCGCAACGCGTCTCGATCTTGCCGTTCTCAGCGATGAGTGGTGTGAGTTCGTCCTCCCCTACCAGCTTCAATGCATTCAACACCCGCTCAATGCTGCATGAGCAGGCAAAGCTGATCGGTTGCGAGGGATGTACTTTCACGTCATGATCGGCGAACGCAAACTGCAACCATTCGCTGTACGGGAAGGGCATGAAGTGCTCGTCAAAGATGGCGTCCGCCTGAGCGGTAAGCGCGTTCCATGCGGGCGTTGCCTCGTCGTGAGCATGATCGGGCAAGCGCTCCAGCAGCATCGCCTCCATCACGTCCCCGTCTTCACGCAACCACATGCGCGTCTGCGTCTGTTGAGAGTTGCTCAGATAGTCTTCAAGCAACGCAGCAATGCTGCCTGCGCGGAGGTCATGGCCATCGGGCGTTTCGGCAACGCTTGGCAGCGCCACAATGCCCTGATACATCTGGCCTTGAGTGGGCGAAATGGTGAGTACGAAACGGCCCTTGCCATCCGGCGCGACCAGCTCGGTGATACCGGCAGTGTCCGGCAACACCGCACCCTCACTTACGCTTGCGTACATGCGAAAGGTCAAGGCGTCAGTGGCCTCAACGCATAACAGCGGTACGTCGCCCGTGCCTTGCGCTTGCAGAATGACCTGCGCGCTCTGCTTCAAGTTGCTGGCAAGCAGTGCGGCCGCCCCGGCGAGTTGCCTCAGCAGTGACACCACAGCGGGGGGATAGTCGTGATGTTTCAGTGCCGTGGCGAGGCTCTCGTCGAGGCGAGCGACGACGCCACGTGCGGGCACCGTATCGAGCCAGAAGCGAGTGAGCTGATCGTAGCCGGCGGAGATTTTGTCCATACGTCTTGAGCGCGCCGTTTAACCTACGCGTGGCGTCAGGGCGATGGTGACCACCTGCATCGGAAGCGCAGAATTTTTGTCAAATGTTGCACCGCTATCGACACCTATACGAGCAATCGCCTCGGCGCTGTCGAGCGTGTCGTACAGCGCGTTCATCGCACCCAAAGCATATTCGCGACCCGATCCGGCAGCCCAAAAACGCTTGAATTCGAACACTTCGCGCATCGAGTAAACGCCATAAATGCCGCTCGGATTGGCAATCAGCGCGGTGATGTGCGTACTCTCGTAGGCGTCCTCATCTTCTTCTTTGGGATTCAAGTAATGTTGATCTTTCAGAATCGCATGCAGCTTGCGAAAGGTCTCAAAAATTTCTGACTTGCTGTTGAAGTTCAAGTCCTTGGCCGTCGACAAGAGGTTTTCATAAACCAGTTGATGCGCGGCGCTGCCGCAAAGGGCGATCACCGTATCACTGTGGCGCACCATTTTGTCGGACGAAGCATCGAACGCATCGGACAAACGGGTGTCACCAAAGGTGGTGAGCGAATCGGCCGCAATGGCGGCCATATTGCCTTTGCGCACCACAACGAGGGTGGTCATACTTGGAAGCCTTATTTTTTTAAATTGACGTTGTATTGTAGATTTTGCGCTGAAGGCGGCCATTACAAGACGCAACGCTGCTATCAATCGGGTCGTATCCGTTCGATCTGCGCAATCCGTTCGCGCCACGCCTGAGAAATGGCAACGGATTTCTTCGCGTGGCTGTCGACGTACACGTAGATCAACTCACCATCGATCAAATGCGCTTCGCCGTGAAAGATCGCCACTTTAATGGTCATGCTGCTGCGGCCGAGTTTCGCGCAGCGCACGCCGATGTCCAGTTCGTCGTCGAAACCGGCGGACGCGTGATATTCGATCTGCGCCCTGCGTACGAACAGTTCTTTCCCCTCTTGTTGTTGAGCCAGCGGATCGCGCAGCCCCGTTGCGCGCCAATATTCGGTGAACGCTACATCGAAATACAGCAGATAGTTGCCGTTGAACACGACACGCTGCAAATCCACCTCAGCCCAGCGCACGCGCAGTCGGTGAAAGAAGGCGAAGTCGGATTTTTGAGTCATCGCATGATGCTAGCCAAGTCACAAAAGGGTCTCGCATCCGTGTTTAATTGGACATACAGCTTTTGGCTGAACGCCTTATTTTAATTGGGCATGACGCCATAAAGCATTATTATCGATAAACCGGTATATATGCTTGCTACCCCAACGAAATCAAGGAACGAACGAGAAAGCTGATAGTCAATTCTGGGTCTTAATCGGGTTCGCATCACGCACCTAACGCGCGGCACGAAGGTCGCTATCTTGAGCCAAGCGATGTTGTGCAGAGCGCATTCCATGTAGTTTGTCCGTGTTCGCAGTGCCCGCAATCGGGTCGATTTCATGCAGACAAAACCCTCGGAAACGGGTAAATTTCGGGTGTTGCAAAAAAGGTCAACAAAATTGACCTAATTACCCAATTCGCACGGTGCGGTGATCCCGTCTGCTGCCCTCACATTCAAGGAGTCGACCCATGTCCCAAGAACCCCTCGCCACCACGTTGCTGCCGGAGGCCGTTCAACAGGCCATCACGAGCGTCGCGCTTGATGACCGTTTCACGCTGCCGTCAGGCCGCGTGTACATGAACGGCTCGCACGCGTTGTTGCGGCTGATGATGTTGCAGCGACAAATCGACGCGAACGCGGGTTTGAATACCGGCGGCTTTCTTTCGGGTTATCGCGGCTCGCCGCTCGGCGCGATTGACCAGAACGCGTGGAAAGCAAAAAAGCATCTCGCCAAATCGCACATCACGTTCGTGCCAGGGGTAAACGAAGAGCTCGCTGCAACGTCCGTGTGGGGAACGCAGCAACTGAACTTGTATCCGCAAGCCAAATACGACGGCGTGTTCGCCATGTGGTACGGCAAGGGCCCCGGCGTTGACCGCTGCGGCGACGTGTTCAAGCACGCGAACCATGCAGGCACCAGCAAACACGGTGGCGTGCTGTTGATTGCGGGTGACGACCACGGCGCGAAGTCGTCCACGCTGCCGCATCAATCCGATCACGAATTCATCAGCGCCGTGATCCCGGTTTTGTATCCGGCCGGTGTGCAGGAATACCTTGATCTCGGCGTGCACGGTTACGCAATGAGTCGTTACTCCGGCTGCTATGTCGGCATGAAGGCGGTGACTGATACGGTGGAATCCACCGCCAGTGTGATCGTTGATCCGGATCGTATCAAGCCGATCATCCCGACCGATTTTCCATTGCCTGAAGGGGGGGTAAATATTCGCTGGCCGCACACGCCGCTTGAGCAGGAAAAGCTCATGCACGACTACAAAATTTACATGGCGATTCACTACGCACGGGTGAATAAGTTAAATCACATCGTGATCGATTCGCCACGCGCGCGCTTGGGCATCATGGCCGCGGGTAAAGCGTACCTTGACGTGCGCCAAGCGCTGGAAGATCTGGGCATTGATGATGAACTCGCTCGTGCCATTGGTCTGCGTGTTTACAAGATCGGCATGGTGTGGCCGCTGGAGCCGGAAGGCGTGCATGAATTCGCTTCGGGCCTTGAAGAAATTCTCGTGGTTGAAGAGAAGCGTCAGGTGCTGGAATACCAGTTGAAAGAGCAGCTCTACAACTGGTCTGAGGCCGTGCGTCCGCAAGTCGTTGGCAAGTTCGACGCCAAGGGTGAATGGGTGCGTCCGCATGGCGACTGGTTGCTGCCCGCGCCGTCAGAACTAACGCCAGCGATGATTGCACGCGTGATCGCGGGACGCATCGCCAAGTTCTACGTGAGCGACAAAGTCAAGCAACGCGTTGACTGGATTAACGAGAAAGAACGCGCACTCGCTAGGAACGTGATCACTATCGCGCGAGCTCCGTATTTTTGCTCCGGCTGCCCGCACAACACCAGCACCAACGTGCCCGAAGGTTCGCGCGCAGTCGCGGGCATCGGTTGCCACTACATGGCGGTGTGGATGGATCGGGCGAGCACCTTCACGCAGATGGGTGGCGAGGGCGTGCCGTGGATCGGGCAAGCGCCATTTACCGACGAAAAACACATCTTCGCAAACTTAGGTGACGGCACGTACTACCACTCCGGCCTGCTCGCGATTCGTGCCAGCGTGGCCGCGAAGGTGAACATCACCTACAAGGTTTTGTACAACGACGCAGTCGCCATGACCGGCGGTCAACCGCATGACGGGCCGTTGTCACCGCTGACCATCCTCACGCAAGTGATTGCCGAGGGCGTGAACAAAGTGTGCGTGATTACCGATGAGCCGGAGAAGTACGAAGGCGTTGCGCTGCCCGCCAACTGCCCCGTGTATCACCGCGAACGACTCGACGAAATTCAGCGCGAATTTCGCAAAGCGCTGGGCTGCACAGTCATCGTTTACGACCAAACTTGCGCCGCAGAAAAACGCCGTCGCAGAAAGATCGGCAAGTTCCCCGACCCGGCAAAACGTGTGGTCATTAACGAAGCCGTGTGTGAAGGCTGCGGCGATTGCGGCGTCAAGTCCAACTGCGTTTCGGTGATGCCGCTGGAAACCGAATTCGGTCGCAAACGCACCATCGATCAGAGCAGTTGCAACAAAGATTTCTCGTGCGTGAACGGATTTTGTCCGAGCTTTGTAACCGTCGAAGGCGGCGCGTTGAAAAAGCCCGCGAAAGTCGGCGCGGTTGAATTTGGCGACATTCCAACCCCGACCATTCCTGCGCTCACCAAGCCTTACAACATTCTCGCCACCGGCATCGGCGGCACCGGCGTGTTGACCGTCGGCCAGGTGCTCGGAATGGCGGCCTTCCTCGAAGGCAAAGGCATGACGATTCTCGACATGTCGGGGCTCGCCCAAAAGAACGGTTCGGTGACCAGCCATATTCGCATCGCGCCGACACAAGCCATGTTGCACGCCACGCGCGTGGCCGCCGGTGAGGCGCAATTAGTGCTCGGTTGCGACGTACTCACCACCACCGCTGAAGACTCGCTGGCGAAGATGGCGGTTGGCGTGACCAAGGCGGTGATCAACTCAGCCATCGTTATGCCCGCAACCTTCACGCACAGCGCCGATCTTAAGTTTCCGCTCGGCAGCATGGAGCGGCAAATTATCGAGGCCTGTGGTGCTGATTCCGCGTGGTTCATGGACGCAACCAAAGTCGCGACGCGCCTTATGGGCGACTCCATCGCGACTAATCTGTTTGTGCTCGGTTACGCATGGCAAAAAGGCCTGATTCCGTTGCTGGAAGCCACCATCCTGCGCGCTATTGAATTGAATGGTGCGGCCATCGATATGAACAAAAACGCGTTTTTGTGGGGTCGTCGCGCGGTAGTTGACATAAAGCGTGTTGAAGAAATTGCGATGCCTAAAGTTGCGGCACCGGTGTCGATGAAGTTGAGCGAATCGTTAGAAGAAACCATCGAACGCCGCGTTAATTTTCTGACTGATTATCAGGACGACAAGTACGCCAAAACCTACTCCGATTTTGTCGCTTTCGTGCGCCAAGCGGAGACGGCGAAGCTTCCTGGCAAGACCACGTTGACCGAAGCCGTCGCTCGCTACTACTTCAAACTGCTCGCCGTAAAAGACGAATTCGAGGTTGCTCGTTTGCATAGCAATGGTGATTTTGAGAAGCGCATCGCAGGCCAGTTTGAAGGCGACTACAAGCTCAACTTCCACCTCGCGCCGCCGATCTTTTCGAAGATTGACCCAATCACAGGCGAACTCAAAAAGCGTCAGTTTGGCCCATGGATGATGAGCGCATTCCGCTTCCTCGCGTCACGCAAAGGCCTGCGCGGCACCGCACTCGATATCTTCAAAAACACCGACGAGCGCCGCATGGAGCAACAGCTGAAAGTGGATTACCGGCGCTTGATTGAAGAGCTTATCGCCAAGCTAGCGCCGCACAATCACGGGCTTGCGGTTCAACTCGCGCAAATCCCGGAAGAGATTCGCGGTTACGGTCACGTGAAAGAACGTCATTTCAAAGCGGCGAAAGCAAAAGAGGCGAAGATAAAAGCGGATTTTGATGCGTCGAAAATGGTGATTGCGATTGTCAGTAGCGAGATAGCCAAGGCTGCATAGCTACGTAGGGTGGGCACCCCGTGCCCACCCAACCTCGGCAAACCAACCAATTCAGCAGTGCACACGGTGGGCAGGGGCTGCCCACCCTACAAACTCCCCCTGCTAAGTAGGGGAAGTGCTCGAAGAGCCTGAGCTGTACTCGATACGGGGGCGGTGGGGTGGGAAAGCCGGGGCGGAGGCGTCAAGGTCCACGCGTCCACAGCACCTGATTGCATCACAAAGGTAATGCATATTGAGGGTATGAAAACCGCAGCCCTGCCCCCCGTTCGAGTGAGCCCCGAAACCCGACATCAAGCGGAGTCGTTGCTGCGTGTCGGTGAATTGCTCACAAGTTTCATGAGCGATGCGCTGTCGCAGCACATCGAAAATCGAAAGGCGCAAGACGAATTTATTGCGCGCGGACTCGCGTCAGCGAATGAGGCTCGCCGGACTGGCGAGTACGTTTCGGCTGCCGCTGTGCTGCGCAAACTGCAGTGGCGATTGCAACGGGCAAAGTCGCGCATGGCATGACGTCAAACTTTCGCGTTCGCTTCACCAAACGAGCTGAAGCAGACGTGCTTCGTCTTTACGATTTTTTGCTTGATATGGGTATGTCGACTTCCGAGAAAGCGCTCGGCGCAATTCGCTGCGGCCTGTCGCAGTTGGCATTCTCTCCATTCGCGTGCCGAAAAATCGCAGCGCACATGCCAGTCCATCGCGAGCTCGCAATTCCATTCAGAAAAACGGGATACGTCGCGCTGTTTGAGATTGACGATGCAAAAACCGTCACCATCATCGCGATACGCCATCAGCTAGAGCACGATCTGTGGTGACGCGGTACGTGTTTGTGGTCGATGTTGGAATACGCCGCAGTTTTGTGTAAAGCGAAGCGGTCACGCGCGTGATTTCTTGGCCAGACGGTCGTTCTGCATATCGTTTGTCGGTCAGCGGCGAGCGCAAGTTCATACCTACTACATACGACACCTTAAAAGAAACGGGTTGCTATCCGTTACGCAAATAGTGATGCTGACGGGCACCCTCTCAAAAGCTGTCTGACCAAGCGTTTTTACCGCCAGGTCAATTAAAAAGCGTAAAAGCGCGACGTGCATTTGATTTTGTAATAGGATGCGTTTATGGCTTCAAGGCAAAAAATTAAGGTGAGATCAGGGCAGGGGCCAACGCCTGCCTCGACCTCGGCGACAGGCGCAATCGCCGCTGCCGGTTTTCCGGTGGTTGGCATCGGTGCGTCGGCTGGTGGGCTGGCGGCACTTGAGGCGTTCTTTTCCAGCATGTCCGCCGATACTGATACGGGCATGGCATTTGTTCTCGTGCAACACTTGGCACCGGATCACAACAGCATCCTGACCGAAATCATCCGGCGCCACACCCGCATGCAAGTGTTCGAGGTCGAGGACGGCATGGCGGTGCAACCCAACTGCACCTACGTCATCCCGCCAAACCGCGACATGGCGTTGCTGAACGGCACGCTGCAATTGTTCGAACCCGCAGCGCCACGGGGTCAGCGCCTACCGATTGATTTTTTCTTTCGCTCGCTGGCGAGCGATCAGCACGAGCGGGCCATCTGCGTGGTGCTCTCGGGCACCGGCAGCGATGGCACGCTCGGTTTGCGGGCAATCAAGGGCGAAGGCGGCATGGCGATGGCCCAGAGCCCGGGCACCACCGAGTTCGATGGCATGCCGACCAGCGCCATTGCCACCGGACTGGTCGACTACGAACTTGCGCCGGGCGAGATGCCCGCCCAGTTGATCGCCTACGCCACGCATGCCTTCGGCTCGCCCGACCGGCAAGCGTTGCTGACGGCACCCAGACACGAGAGCGCGCTGAAGAAAATTTTCACCCTGCTGCGGGCCAAGGTAGGCCACGACTTTTCCCAGTACAAACCCAACACGATCCAGCGCCGCATCGAGCGGCGCATGGCGGTCCACCAGATCGCAGCAATCGACGACTATGTCAAATACCTGCAACAGACGCCGACCGAGCTGGAGGCGCTGTTCCGCGACCTGTTGATCGGTGTCACCAACTTCTTCCGTGATCCCGCAGCCTTCCTGGCGCTGGAGCAACAGGCCATCTCCGGGATTTTTAAGGGAAAGCCGGAGGGCGAAACGGTTCGCGTCTGGTGCGCCGGATGCTCCACCGGCGAAGAGGCGTATTCCATTGCCATCCTGCTGCAGGAGCGCATGGAAGCGCTAAAGCTTACCTGGCACGTGCAGGTCTTCGCCACCGACATCGACAGCCGCGCGATTACCACCGCTCGTGCCGGTCGCTATCCGGCCAGCATTGCGTCCGCGATCTCGCCCGGGCGGCTCGCACGATTTTTTACCCCCGAAGCCGATGGCAGCGCCTTTCGCATCCGCAAAGGCATCCGCGACATGATGGTGTTCTCGGCGCAGGACCTGATCCAGCACCCACCATTTTCCAGGCTCGACCTGATCAGCTGTCGCAACGTTTTGATTTACATGGGCGCGGAGTTGCAAAAGAAGCTGATTCCGCTGTTTCACTACACGCTGAACCCGGGTGGTGTGCTTTTTCTCGGCACCTCGGAGACCGTGGGCGAGTTCTCCAATCTGTTCACCGGGCTGGACCTGAAAGCCAAGCTGTACCGGCGCAAGCCGGGCTTCGATGGCTCGCCCCGCCTGGCCCATGGCCGGTTTCTAGCGCCCCCCCCGGCGGCCGATGGGGCACCGGTGCAAGCGGTCGCCAAGCCGTCCCGTCTCGCGAAGCCGTCGTTGCGCGAGTTGACCGAGCAGGCACTATTGAAGCAGGTCGACGTGGCGGGCGTCCTCGTCACCGGCCAGGGCGACATTCTCTACCTGCACGGGCGTACCGGCATGTACCTGGAGCCGGCGCCGGGCGAAGCCAGAATCAACAACATCCTGAAAATGGCGCGCGAAGGATTGCGCCGCGAGTTAGCCACTGCACTGCATAACGCAGCGGGTACCGGCGACATCGTGCATTCGCGGGGACTGCGCGTTAAAACCAACGGCCACTTCAGCACCGTCAATCTAGTGGTGCGTCCGGTGACCGGGGGAGCTAACGAAACGCTGGAAACTCCGCTGTACCTGGTGGTCCTGGAGGAAGCTTCGATTCAGAACCTGCCGGCTACGGCAGCGACGAAGCACAAGCCGGATGACACGATCCTTCGTGGCGAGGCATTGAACGATGGGGCTTTCGACGAGGTCAGCGCGAGCGCGACGATCGCCGCGCTCAGCGACGAACTGCGGGCCAACGAAGAATACCTTCAGGCGGCCAACGAAGAACTGGAAACCGCCAACGAAGAACTCAAATCGTCGAATGAAGAGATGCAGTCGGTCAACGAAGAGCTGCAGTCCACCAACGAGGAATTGGAGACCTCCAAGGAGGAAATGCAATCGATCAACGAGGAGCTGTCCACCGTTAATGCCGAACTGCAGGTGAAGGTGGTTGATCTGTCGCGCGCGAGCAATGACATGAACAACCTGATGTCGAGCACTGGAGTAGGCACGGTTTTTGTTGACCACCAGCTGCGCATCCTGCGTTTCACGCCCGCCGCTACCCGGATCATCAACCTGATTCCAAGCGACATGGGCCGTCCGGTGGCGCACACCGTCTCCAACCTGATGAACTACGACGCGCTGGTAGAGGACACGAAAGGGGTGCTGGACACCCTCATTCTCAAAGAAGTGGAGGTGCGAACGACCGAGGGCGCCTGGTTCAAGATGCGCATCCAGCCTTACCGTACGCTCGACAACGTGATCGAGGGTGCGGTCATCACCTTTGTCGACATCACCGAGATTGTGCGAACGCGCGACGCGCTGCACAAAGCCAATGAGCTGCTTCGCCTGGCCGTGGTGGTGCGCGACGCGTTTGACGCCATCACGGTGCAGGATCCGGACGGTCGCATTCTGGCCTGGAACCCCGGTGCGATCAGGATGTATGGCTGGAGCGAAGAAGAGGCACTGTTGATGAATGTGCGAGCCCGAATCCCGCAGGAACTGCGCGAGAAAGAGTTGGTCAAGGTTCACCAGCTCAGCCAGGAAGAAGTTCTGGAGCCTTACCGCACACGCAGGATCGCCAAAAATGGTGCGGTGATCGAGGTTTCGATAACATCCACAGCTCTGGTCAATGAGACCGGGCAGATGTACGCCATAGCGACCACAGAAAGAGCCAGGGCAGCGAAGCCCGGTCAAACCGCCGAAGCGCAAAGTGCACCGCATGAGTAAAAGTTCAGACGACGGTGGCCTTAAGGGACCAGCCATTCCCCCAGGCACGGAAGACACAGCCACAGCGCTGCGGCGAAAGGCTGAAAATCTGTCCCTGAAAATAGAGGCGGCAGCGGCAACAGAGGCACTTTCGCGCGAAGCCGAAACCGCGCTGTCGCCCGAAAACACACGGCTGATGCTGCATGAACTGCACGTGCATCAGATTGAGCTGGAGATGCAGAACGAGGAACTGCGCCGGACCCAGGTGGAGCTGGAGGCGGCGCGAATGCGCTATTTCGACCTCTACGATCTGGCACCGTTGGGTTATTGCAGCGTCAGCGCTAAAGGCCTGATTGAGCAGGCCAATCTTGCCGCCGCAAACTTGCTTGGCCTGTCACGTGCCGCGCTGGCCAAACGGCCGATCAGCGGCGTCATCTACAAGGAAGATCAGGACATTTACTACCTTTGCCGCAACCACGTCATCGCGACTGGGGAAGCGCAGGCCTGCGAGCTGCGCATGGTGAACAGTGACGGCACGCCGTGCTGGGTGCAATTGGCAGTTAGCGCGGTACCCGACGCCGACAATGAGCCCATGATGCGCATCGTGATGACTGACATCAGCGACCGCAAGCTCTTGCAGGCGGCGATGGAAGAAAGGGAGGCCCGTTACCGCGCCATGGTGGAATGGTCGCCCGAAGCGGTCGCTGTTCAGCGTGCCGGGAACATCATTTACGTGAATGCCGCAGCGCTCAAGTTGTTTGGTACCACCCGCGCGCACGCCTTGATCGGCAAGCCGGTGCTGGATCGGATTCACTCGGATTTTCATCCCATCGTACGAGCGCGCGTAAAAAGCATGATTGAGGGCGAGGTCGCCACACCGATGGTGGAGATGGTGTTGCTCAAGCTCGACGGCACGCCTTTCCACGTGGAAGTCCAGAGCATACGAACCATCTTCGATGGCGAACCGGCGATTCAAATTGCGATGCACGATGTCACGCAACGGATACGTTTGGGCAAGTTGCTAGAGGCACGGAACAGCGAGCTGGAAAGCGCGCGGTCTGCGGCGGAGACGGCAAACCGCGCAAAGTCCGACTTTCTCGCCAACATGAGCCATGAACTGCGCACGCCGCTGGGCACCATTCTCGGATATGCCCAACTGATAATGTCGGGAACGCCCCCACCCTCACCGTCTCAACAAAGCAACGTCGACCAGATTCTGCAAGCGGGGTGGTATCTGCTGGAGCTGGTCAACGAAGTGCTTGACCTTGCGACCATCGAGTCAGGCAAGCTCTCGCTGCTGTCGGAGCCGACGTCGCTGGCCAGCATCATGATCGAATGTCAGGCCATGGTGGAGCCCTTGGCCAATCAGCGCGCCATCGGCCTAAGCTTTTCGCGCCCGGACGCGCCGTGCTTGGTTCATGCCGACCGGATTCGATTAAAGCAGGTGCTTATCAACCTGCTTTCTAACGCAATCAAATACAACAGGCTGGGCGGGACTGTTGCCGTGACATGCACGGTGAGCGCGTCAGAACGCATGCGCATTTGCATAGCCGACACCGGTCAGGGCTTGACTGCCGAGAGTGAGGCGCAACTTTTCGAGCCATTTAATCGTCTTGGCCAAGAGCGGAGCGCGGAATCAGGCACGGGCATTGGTCTCGTAATGTGCAAACGGCTGATCGAATTGATGGGCGGCGCGATAGGCGTGCAAAGCACGTTCGGCCAAGGAAGTGTGTTCTGGATCGAACTGAACCTAGCGACGCAAGCGCCGCCCGCCGTCAAGGCGACGCTTCAATGAAGCGCTTCCCGATTGTTTGTGTCGGCGGCTCGGCCGGTGGCCTCGACGCCTATATCCGCCTGCTCACGCATCTTCCCGCTGACATGGGGGTGGCCGTCGTGATCGTGAATCACATCACGATCATGCCGACACAACTTCACGAAGTGCTGCCCCGCTACACGACTATGCCGGTTGAGCTCATTACTGAGCGTTTGCAAATTGAGCCAGACCGTGTATTTATCATCCCCGCGAATCGCGACTTGCACGTCGGCGATGGCGTGTTTCTTTTAAGGCCGATATCGAAGCCGCGGGGCTGGCCCGATGTCATCACCGTTTTTCTGCGTTCACTAACCGAGTTTTGGCACGGCAAGCTGATTGCAGTGATTGTCTCCGGCTACGATGGTGACGGGGCGGCCGCTTTGTGTGGCATCAAAAAGGCAGGCGGCATTACCCTCGCGCAAAAACTCGATACCGCTACCCAGCCTGACATGCCGGAAAGCGCTATTGACAGCGGGTGTGTCGACTTTGTGCTGTCGCCCGAAGACATTGCGCGGAAAATCGTGGACATTGCGCGGGTTGAACTCGCTGGCGTGAATAGCAAGGAAAGTGACCATGCTTGACGCAAACGATATTTTCAATGCCAAAATCCTGATCGTTGACGATCAGGCGTCCAACGTGGCCATGCTCGAGCAGTTGCTGGCAGAGGTCGGCTACGTAAACGTTGCCTCGACCACGGAACCAAACGCTGTATGCGCGCTGCATCGCAAGCACGGCTACGACCTGATCCTGCTCGACTTACAGATGCCCGGAATGGACGGCTTTCAGGTCATGGAAGCGCTTAAAACCAATGACGCAGACAGTTATCTGCCGGTCATCGTTTTAACGGCGCAACCGGGCCACAAGCTGCGGGCGTTGCAGGCCGGTGCCAAGGATTTCATCAGCAAGCCGGTCGACATGGTCGAGGTCAAGCTGCGTATTCACAGCATGCTGGAAGTACGCCTTTTATACGGACGGCTAGAGCAGCACAACACGCTGCTGGAACAAGCCGTCGAGGAGCGAACCGCCGAATTACGCGAGAGCGAGGCCCGTTATCGCAGCCTGACCGAGCTGGCCTCCGACTGGTACTGGGAGCAGGATAAAAGCGGAAACTTCACCAAGGTGTCTGGCCCGGTGCAGGAGATGCTGGGCATCCGGGTCGGGGCCCTGGCCGACAACAATAGGATTGAAGAAACCAAGGGCTGGAATGAGGCCGAGCGAAGCGAACTCAGAGCCAAGATCGCGGCCCGCGAACCGTTTTTGGATTTCGTGTTTGGGCGCGTCAATAGCGATGGCACGCGCCAGCAGTTCAAGGTAAGCGGTGAGCCGATGTTTGACCGGCTCTGCAATTTCATTGGGTACCGCGGCATTGGATTGGAAATCAGATAGGTTCGTGTGTGCATTTTCTGAGCCTACTGCTGTGGTCAGATGCTGCTTCCATGCCTCGGTTGGGTCAAAGGCGTTTTCCGCCCGCACTTTAAGGGTGAAGACGGAATGCGGGTACAGGCGCTTCGTGGCGCGCAGAACCTAGTGTCGTGTCACGCCAAAAATGACGCCTCTCACGTGCCCTCGCAGCGCACCGCGTCGTTGCAAAATTTGCACATGCCCCGGCGTGAGCTGCATTTTGCGCCTAGCCGTGCACACCGATGGCGGCGCGACATACCGTTATTTTTAACGTGACACAACGCTAGGTGCCATGCCGACGACTATTGCGACCAACGATGGCACCGCCGTTTTGCACCGACCCGTGGGCAATACGTCGCCCACGCTACGAATTTGCGCGCTGTAACAACACTTTTGATCGAGAACGAAACAATCCGCCGAAAAATTCATTGCGTAATACAATGACAACAGCATATAAATAATGGCGTTATACGGGAGTTTTTTAGGCATATAGACACCGTGCCGTCATAACGCGATGGTAAAAATTGACGGCGAGTTTTGCCGAATGCTGTGCAGAAAGTAGGCTGGGCTATGGAACATGACGCGCATCAAAATAAAGTGCTCGCGCTGGGCATTACGCTATTAATTTCAATGATGCTCATTGTTTTTGCGATGCACGATGCCGACGCGAATGCGGTTGCGGGACGTCTGTTGATTGTGCGAGATGCACCCGCTAGCGAGCCCAAGACGCTCGCGTCGCGTGCTGAGAATAGCGCCACGCTGCCGCGCGCTGATGGAGAACGCGGGCCGCTACAGGATCCCCGTTAAACCCGAGTGCAGGCCGTTCGCGGCTCGGTCGTCAGTGACTGGAAGTCGTTCAACGCGGCGCTCCATTGTGCGGTGTAGCGGGTCGGAATGTCCACGTGGCGTGCGCCCTCCACAAGCAACCAGCGCTTGGGCTTAGGCGCTGCCACGAATAGTTTTTTTGCGACGTCAACAGGAATGCGATAGTCCGCGCTGCCGTGGATGAAAAGCGTCGGCATGCACAGCTTCGGCGTTTTCGTTAGCGAGTCGAAATACTGCGTTTGAACCGCTGCGAGCGGAATCCAGTGGTACGAGGTGTACTGCTGCATCTCGCGCACGCTGGTGAAGGTGCTTTCCATCACCAAACCCGCCGCATCTTTTGCTGCGGGCGTTTGCGCAAGATCCATCGCGACGGCACCGCCGAGCGAGTGGCCGTAGATGTAGCGCTGGCCGTTGGGGGCGCGGCGCGCAAGCTCGGCCCATGCGGCTCGCGCGTCTTCATACGCGGTGGCCTCCGAAGGCAATTCGCCATCACTGCGACCAAAGCCGCGATAGTCAATCGCGAGCACTGAGAAACCTTCGTCGCGCAACTTCATGATGCGCGGCAAGTTTGCTGAAATGCCGAAACCTGCGCCGTGCAAATAGAGCGCAGCAGGCGCCGTTGCACCACCTTTGGTTGCCGGAATCCACCAAGCGTGCAGCTTGTTGTGGCCTGTGCGCGCGTGGGCTACGTTGAGCCACACGTCTTCATACTTCGCCTGATACTCCGCAGGCGTGCGGCCCGATTCTTTGCTCGGACGGAAGATCACGTGGCGTTGAAAGTCGTCGAGCGAGGCACATGCGCCGAGGAGGGCGGCGGCGAGCAAAGCGAGGCTGACGGATAAAAAAACGGTGCGGCGAGCCATGAGATGCGACGTTGTTGAAAGTAAGCCGTTGGGCGTACGGGAGACGAAACAGTTCCCTGTTCAATCCATGTCAGCCGACACCCGCTGAATGTCGAACTCTCGCGGCCAAGTCCGCGCCTACGTTGGAGGTCAGGGGCAAGCGACGACTTGGCGTAGCGCGGGTGAGCTACGAAGCCGACTTGGGCTCCATCTGGCTTTGCTGGTAATTCTGGATGCCTACGCGCTCCATGAGCCGCAACTGCGTTTCCAGACAATCGAGCTGCTCTTCCTCGGGCTCGAGAATTTCTTTGAGCAGGTCGCGCGACACGAAATCTTTGGCCGCATCACAGACGGTAATCGCTGCTTTCAAATCAAGATGCGCGATCAGTTCAAGCTTGAGATCGCAGGTCAAAATGTCCTTGACATCGTCACCGATCATGATGTTGCCCAAGTCTTGCAAATTCGGCAGGCCGTCAAGAAGTAGCATGCGGTCGATCAGGCGATCCGCGTGTTTCATCTCGTCGATGGACTCGTGCATTTCGCGCGCGCCGAGCTTGTCCAAGCCCCCGTTTTTGTACATCCTAGCGCGCAAATAATACTGGTTGATCGCCACCAGTTCGTTGGACAGAATTTTGTTTAAGTGCTGAATGACGTGTTTGTCGCCGTGCACAACACGGTGCTCCAGAGGTAAGGGTTGCGACAAGTGACCTGTGCAACGACACTGGGTACACCGCGCTCTGCAGAGGGTTAGGGCTCGCCAGTGAATAACTTTGAGCTACGGCCGCTGGATTGGGACGCAATGCTAGGCGGCAATGGTCCGTCTGGCGAGCCACACAAGCCATTGCCAACGACGCAGTGCGCCCCGGCCTTGCCGGGCAGATGTCAAAGTTATTTACTGACGAGTCCTTGGTGTCTAGCGAGGCTCGGTTTAAAATTCCGCTTCGAGGCATAAAGAGTCAAATAAATCAGCGGCATGACACGCTGTGGCAAGAATGAGAATGCGAATTGGTCGCGATTATTCTCATGAACTTTTTGTGCAACAGCTTTTATTAAAAAACGTCTATAGCGCCGGGCATAGGTGTAAAAATATGGTCAAGTCGAGAGTTCATAAAAAATTCGTATAGCCCAAACAGATAGGTCGATTCGCATAAAAGCTGTAGGCGGATTTTGCGCAGCGCGGGCAGCGTGTATGTCGCGCCGAGCGCCTCGTTGAGCACATTGCCAGCGCAGCCTGCACACTTGCCGCAGCAAGTCGCAACGCCGGTCATGCACGCCAGATCGCTCATCGCGCAGGCACCAATTGCCACAGCTTCGTGCATGGCTTGTTCATTGATGCCGTGGCAAATGCAAACGATTTTGGAAAAGTAAAGTTCGAGAGAACTAAAATTTATGGTGATACGAGCGATGCGCAGTCTGAAACGAAGGCGGTTTGGGACATGCCAGTGGGTGGGTCGTGAGGCGGCGATGTTCTCGTAGGAATGGCGAAAGCCTCGATGGACGCTACGCGAGATCGCGGCTCTCGCCGCTTCTACCAGCGCAACGCCCCGCAGTAAAACGCCATCCGACTCACTAAGCGCGACGCCTTTTTTTCGCGGCGTTCGAATCGCTCTGCTGCGTTTACGTTTGTATTGGCGTCGAGACGTGCGATCCGCGTGCCTTTAGCCACAGTAACGTCATCGACCGTCATCACAAAAATTTTAATGACGCACACTACGGTGACTGCGCGTAGCGGGCTCGCGTGACCAACGCCGACAACGATGTGCTTGCGTCCATTGCAGGGGGAATTCCCACGGTTCGTGGTGCAGTAACGTGCCGTTCCATCAGCGGCTCCCACGTGTCCAGCCAGTGCGATACCGTGTCAGCCAGTTGCCCCTGCGTCGGCAGCTCGTCAAGCAGTGCTTTCAAGTGGCTGACGATAGCCGCGCTTAAGCGAGGGCAGTCGTGGCTGTCGGCTTTCTCGGTGGCGTAGCGGCTCATCAGCTCAACGATCCAAGTCAATCGGTTTGTACTGTGGTCGTCGCGCAGGGCGGCGACAAGTGCGGTCTTAGGCATGGGGTCTCCAAAAGGGGCACAGTCGAAGGGTGGCAAAGTGCACTCTCCAACGTGATAAAACAATGTTAGCAAAAGTATTGCGAAGTATTCGCATTAGCAGTAGCATTCGCAAGTTGATGTTTTTTGACGCCCGTACTTCACCTTATTAAGCGCCCGCCAAGCCATGCCCGATCATCACGAACTGCCTGCACATGCAGCGAATGCATCACCCGAGCGCATGACCGCACTACAAACGGCACGCGCCACACTGTCGCTCGGAGCGGGACGTAATGTTAATGAAATGCGCACCCCGATTTCGCGTTCAGCTGGCCCCGTATCGCGCACGCAGCCGACCGCCGCGACTAATGTTGACACCGTGCCATTGAGGCGCTTGACCGCAGGGCGTAAAGCATTAGAAATTGTCCACGCCGGTGAAACGTATTTGCTGCGTGTCACTAAAGCCAACAAACTTATTTTGACCAAGCCCGCCGCTGACGATAAGGCGCGCGCCGACGCCAAGGGCTATCCGTTTACCGCCAACCAGCCAAGCCGGATTTGCACTCCCTGGCACTAGCGTCGTGTCACGCCAAAAATGACGTATCTCACTTGCCCTCGCTGCACACTGCGTCGTTGCAAAATTTGCACATGCCCCGGCATGAGCTGCATCTTGCGCCTTGCCGTGCACATCGATAGCGGCGCGATATACCGTCATTTTTAACGTGACACGACACTAGCCCGTTGGCACCCCTTCCGATACCGGTATAGGCGCGCCGCTGGGCGCGATCACTGGCTGAACCTGCGACGGGTGATTGCGGCCAAGGCCGCTCCTACAGCGCATCCCCACACGCCGCAGCACTCGCCCATGCCCACTGAAAGTTGTAGCCGCCGAGCCAACCGGTCACGTCCACCACTTCGCCGATGAAGTGCAGGCCCGGCACCTGCCTCGCCTCCATGGTTTGTTGCGACAATGCCTTGGTGTCAACGCCACCCAGGGTGACTTCAGCCTTTTTATAACCCAACGTTCCCGATGGCAACAACCGCCAGGCTTTCAACGTCCCCGCCACCTGATCCAACTCAGCGCGCGTCCAATTGTTGATCGGCCTTATCGCACCACCAGGCGAGCCATCCGGCGCATGCGCCTTCGCCCACGCGTCCGCCAATCGCTGCGGCACATGCTCGGTCAGCGCCTTCGCAAACGAAGTGACCACGGGTCGACGCGCGCGCAATTCGTTGAGCCAAGCGGCAGCATCCAGCCCCGGTAAAAGATCAAACGCAACGTGGTTTCCCGGTTGCCAATAATTGGAAATTTGCAACACCGCCGGGCCAGACAGCCCGCGATGCGTGAGCAGCGCCGCCTCACGAAATTCAACAATACTCCCATCGCAACTCGCAAGCGTGTCAAAGCTCACGCCCGATAAAAGCCCGTAGCGCTCAAGCTCCGGCGCGTCCAGCGCAAGCGGTACTAATCCTGCCGAAAGTGGCGTCAGCGGCACCTCAAAAAGCTTTGCAATTTCATAGCCAAACGCCGTCGCGCCCGTCGCTGGAATCGACAGGCCGCCCGTTGCGATCACCAGTTTGTCTGCACGCAATTCGCCCGCAGACGTGTTCAATCGAAAGGCGCCGCCGCGCGCAACAGCTTCCACTTTTACTGGATGCAACAGCCGTACTTTCGCGCGCGCACACTCGTCCAGCAGCATGTCAATAATCTGCTGCGACGACTCATTGCAGAATAATTGCCCCAACGTTTTTTCGTGAAACGCAATGCGGTGTTTCGTCACTAACGCTATGAAATCCTGCGGCGTGTAGCGCGACAATGCAGAGCGACAAAAATGCGGATTCTGCGACAGGTAATTCGCTGGGCTCGCATGCACGTTGGTGAAATTGCAACGACCACCGCCGGAGATGCGAATCTTCTCGCCGATGGTTTCCGCGTGATCAATCAACGCCACCTTACGCCCGCGTTGGCCTGCCCGCGCCGCGCAAAACAGTCCCGCTGCGCCTGCGCCCAAAATGATTGCGTCAAAGTGTCGTGTCGTAGCCATGACGTGAATGTAACGATTGGTCGCGACGCCCATGCGCAGACATAAACAATCGTGACGATTCGCAATCGTCGATGGTCAACGCGCTATTTCCACGAAGGTAAAGGCACGAATTGCGGAGCGCCGCAGCAATGCTATGAGTACCAGCTTTTATGTGAAACACCTATAAAATAAGGGCGCGGAGAACAAAATGACGATTGTCGACTTATAGATTCTGGGCGTATGTGCCCATATTTAACGGGGCTTCTGTCAAAAAGCTGAGTAAGTCGTCTAGTAAGATCTGCGTTGTGAATTCACCGACCGACCACCTTCGCTGCGTGTTCTATGCCATGCAAACCATCGTCCGCGTGCTGCCTGCGCTAGGTAGCGACAAAGACCATCTGCATCCGCCGTCCGGACTGAGCTTCAAGCATTTCGCGATAGCGGGCGTCATGTGCGCGGTGTTGCTGGTGGGCAGTCTGATTGTGGTGGTGATGTTGGTGTTGGGCGGGGTCACGGCGAAGTGACGCTGCGAAAATGTGAATAAGTCAGTAACGTCCGTGCAGAAGAGCTATTACGAGTTGCTCGGCGTGAGCTACTACGCCTCAGCCGACGATGTTCGGAAAGGCTGCGAGCGACGTTTGGCAGCACTTGACCGCATGCGCGCCGAGGGCGTGGCAGGTGTGGGGGATGATCTGCCCGAGCAGGCGATAGCGCGCCGTAACATCATGACGGCGTACCTGACACTCAAAGACGGCGTGCGCCGGAATGCGTACAACGCCACACTCGCCGCTTCCAGCGCGGAAAGTGCGACCGCGCACCAGCGCGAAAATAGTGGCGGTTTGATCGCACCGGGTTGGGAGGGTCTTGGTGCGCAACCCGCCAAATCCGACACAACATTCAGTCAGGCGAACTCGGTCGTCACCGTTCGCACCGGCGACGTTGCTGGCAGCCCTATCGTTCGCGACGCGCCCGTCGACTTGCGCGCTGCCGCGCAGTTGCGCGATGCCGAACGCTCACGCACATGGGCCGAGCGTGACGATGCCGTGGACGCGCAATGGGCCGATGACGCCTCTCTCGGCGTGCGTTACGTGGCGATGCTGCTTGACACGATGATGGTCTCGATCATCATCGCGCTGGCCATCGCGGTGCGCAGTGTCGTGTTTGCGAATGCAACGCCGTGGTTTCTGCTCAGCGCGACGAGCTGGTTAGCGATCACCACGGTATTGGCGGTGGCGTATTACGCGTGGGGCGAGTGCCGACGTCATCGCGCCACGTTGGGCAAACGCGTGATGGGCTTGCAAGTCGTACGCATGAATGCCGCGGCTGACGTTGGCGTGTTGCGCGCGGCAATACGTTACGGGTTGCGGCTGGTCGGAAGCTACGCGTTGTTGCTTGGCTATTTGATGGCGTTTTTCACAGCGCGCAAACAAGCGCTGCACGACAAGCTGACCGACACCGTAGTGGTGAGCGTGCGCCCGCCATTTGCGCCTGCGCTTCTGGTGGGCATTGGCGCCACGCTCGCGTTCTCCGCGCTCATCTATGTGGTGGCGGTTCGCGTCGCTGCGAGTTTTGCGGACGGCGTAACGCCCGCGATCACACGAGCGCTAAGCCCGCAAAGCTTCGACCCGAATCGGGCAACGCCTAGCCGCGACGAAGTGCGACTCGCCTACTTCGCCGCGCTCAGCATGCAGCGGGCAGCACTGCGTTTTCACGGCGAACGGGGTGATTGGCCTGGGGCAACCGATTTGGAGGTGGTGGTCGCGAGAACCGAACAACCGGAAACGCTGGCTCAGTACGCACCGAAAATTTTGCCATTGGGCATGTTAGTGCTGTCGCTCGGGGCCACCGCCACTGGCAGCGCGTACCTGCTGTTCAAGCCTGACGAGGACAACCCGGAGAGCGCATGGCGTTGCGCCGCAATGCACGTTGATCGCGACAATCTGCCCAATTCTTGCGCCGCAGCGCGCTAAGAGCCTATTAACAAATAACGTGTTCATTTGCCCGGCTGCGCTTGGGCGCACTGCGTCGTCACGAATCACTTGTGTCGCACGCCACACGGCGTGCTGCTTGCCCAGCATTGCGTTCCAATCCAGCGGTCAAATGACCACGTTAATTATTAACAAACCCTAAATTTGAGCGCTTGCTCCAGCCTATTTGCCAAGAACGCTATCTTTTCGCGCCGTAACATGACAAAATATAAATTGTGCTTGAGAAAGCATGAACTGTTCGCTGCTTAGTGCATCGCCCCGCATAGTTCCTGAACGCCCACCGAAAGGTGCGTAAGTTCAGCGACGCAGAACGCAAAGAAACCCCCGCAAGCTGCAAAGTCGGCGAGTCCGGTTTTAGTCATGTTCCGTTTGTTGGTCGACGCGTTTGGCATCAGATTCGATCAACACACGTCCTTAATTTTTTTGAAGGTTGCGGCTACACGCGATGTTTTGTGCATCGTGTCGCCGCGAGAATAGACATGAGTTTGCAAAACCAACACAATATTGAAAATAACATCGAAGCGACACCAGATCTGGCCCTGTCGCAGATCGATGATGCCCAAGATTTTTCTAACCTCGACGACGACACTGGCGTTGAACTGCCCCCGCTGACCGGGTTCGCCGCGCTGCGCTTGAATCCTGCGCTGCTGCAGGCGGTTGCAGAGCTCGGCTACATCGAGCCTACCGCCGTTCAATTACAAACTATTCCCAACGCCCTCGCCGGCGGCGATTGGATGGTGTCCAGCCAAACCGGTAGCGGCAAAACCGCTGCCTTCCTGTTGCCCGCGCTGCACGCGTTGCTCGAAACCCCGGCGATGTCCAAGGGCGAACAGGCTGCACGCAAACATCGCGCTGGAGCATCGCCACGCGTTTTGATTTTGTGCCCGACGCGTGAGCTCGCGGCGCAGGTCGCTGAAGAGGCGATCAGCCTGGTGCGTTTTGTGCGCGGTATTCGCATCGCTAACGTCGTTGGCGGCACCGCGTTCGGCAAACAATTGATGGAGCTTCGCGGCGCGAATTTAGTCGTCGCAACGCCCGGTCGTTTGCTCGACTTGAACCGCAATGGTCAGATCGATCTCGACTGCGTGCAAACGTTGGTCGTAGATGAGGCCGACCGCATGCTCGACCTCGGCTTCTCGGAAGATCTTGAAGCGATTCACGTTGCCACACAGCGGCGTGAGCGCACCATGATGTTCTCGGCGACCTTCGCGCCACGCGTGATGCAGCTTGCTGCTGCGGTGATGCGCAGCCCGAAACGGATCGAATTGGCCACTGCCCAGGACGCGCATCAAAACATCGAGCAGCGTCTGCATTGGTACGACGACATGACGCACAAGAACGCGATTCTTGAGCACTATCTGCAAGACGAAACGATGGATCAGGCACTGGTCTTCACCGCGACGCAAATCGAAACCGATGAGTTGGCCGAAGAGCTGCGCGGTGCCGGTTACGCGGCGGCGGGTCTGCACGGCGCGATGCCACAGATGATCCGTACCCGAAGGCTCAAATCACTGCGCGATGGCACCATCAAAGTGTTGATCGCCACCGACGTTGCTGCGCGCGGCATCGATGTGCCAACGATCACTCACGTGATTAACTACGGTCTGCCGATGAAGCCGGAGGATTACATCCATCGCATCGGTCGTACCGGTCGCGCTGGCAAGAGTGGGCTGGCCATCACGCTCGCGGGCTTCCGTGATCGTTACAAAATTCGTAACATCGAGCGCTTCACCCAGCAGCGCATTGACGAGGCCGTAGTCGCCGGTCATGAGCCACAGAACAAACCGCCTCCAGCAGGTGGTGGCGGCGGATACGGCGGCGGCGCAGGTCGCGGCTACGGCGGTGGCGGCGGCGGATACGCTGGCGGTGGCAACCGCGGCGGTTATGACCGCGGCACTTCTGGCAACAGCGCCAGCGGTAATCGCGGATTTGGCGGTGGCAACACAGGCGGCTACGGTGGTGGCAACAGCGCCGGTGGCGAGCGTTCGTTTGATCGCGCACCACGTCCATATTCCCCAGCGCCAGCAGCCGATGCAGCGCCGCGTTCATTTGATCGTGCCGCAGTTGATCGTCCACGTTACGGCGAAGATCGCGCGTCTTCAACTTTCAGTCGTGACGCGGCACCGCGTCGTGATTTTGCTGATCGTGGCGAGCGTACAGAACGCACTTTTGCGCCACGTGAAGATCGCGCACCGCGTTTTGGTGCTGATCGTCCTGCGTTCTCTGACCGCGGTGATCGTGGTGCTAATCGTTCGTTCGGTGGCGGCGCGGGCGACCGTGATTCTCGGCCAGCTTGGGGTGGTGTAGACCGTTCCGCACCGCGCCGTGAATATGCTGATGCAGCGCCTGCCCAACATCGCGAATTTGCACCGCGTGTTGAGCGCGCCGACCGAGCCGGTCACGACGATTTGCCATTTCAGCGCCCAGCGCGTGCGGAGTCAGCGCCACGTGGTTCGCGTGCCGAGTTCTCGCATGACAATCGCGCTGAGCGCCGTGGCGACAAGCCTGCGGGCCCAGCGGTAACGCCAGCGGCCGACGGCGGCAACCGCGCTGCACGTCGCGCAGAGAAGCAGGCTGAGTACGCCGCACGTGCTGCGGCAGGGTTAGGCGGCAAATAACGGCGTAACGACAGCTGGGTGCAGACCCAGCGTGCGCTTGGCTAAGTAAGCTGGGTTTTCAACCCAGTCTGCTTGTGGAAAAGCGCATCGATAGAAAATGATGGTTCGCCATCATTTTTTTTTGCCCGCATGTTCATCGCTCTGTTCGCGATGATCACGGTTCGAGGCGTTCGTTTCGATAAGTTCAAGGTACGCTCGCTGCACCCCGCGATCTCAGTGCGATCAGATCGTAGCAAATCCCTCATCAAGGCAACGTTCAACGGTATGCGCATTGCCGGTTCGTCCCATTTGCCCTCGATTAGTCGCACTCGGCTGGCACTCGCCGAGGCGTTGTCGTACGGTTTCACACATATCTCCTTAACGGCAGTCCATCATCGCCCGATTGACAAAAATCGTTGTCTATATTGTTGCGGAAGTATCCGTGCTTGCGATCATTGTCGCGCTCGCGCCGCGAGCCCATGCCGAGACGGTGATCTCGTTCAACCGGGGCAAAGGTATTCAGGGCTCGGGCACAGTCGAAGTGCGGCGCGTGGTCGCCGCATTTGATAGCGTCTCGGCGCAGGATGGAATTCGCGTGGTGCTTCGCCAAAGTGCAAAGCAAAAAATGACGATCAAGGCCGACGACAACATCGAGCCATTGGTCGAGGTGCGGGTGGACGGCACCACCCTCAAACTGAAAATGTGTCCGCGCAAATCCATTCGCGTCACCCATCCAATCATCGTCAATCTTGACTATACGCTGCTGAATATGCTCTCGCTTGCCGATGGCGCGCGTGGCGATCTGGATGGGGTCAAGACTATGACATTTATGGCCAACGTGAACGACGGCGCGCAGCTGCGCATCAACGAGGCGAGCGTTAACGCATTCGATCTGTCGATCAAAGACGGCAGCAGCGCTAGTGTTGAGTTGCGAAAATATGCACATTCAAAATTCCGTGGCATTGTCGTGCGTGTCGTTGCAACTACTAGCAATATCTCGATACTGCGTCGAACTTGCGCCTAATGCAGGCCGCGCCACAGAATTTTTAATTGCGCACATTTTTGCAACTAACCACTAGCGTCGGCAAAATGCTTGACGCCGCGACGCAACGCTATCGTGTGGTCGACGGCGCGAAGCTCACGGTCGACAACGCCAGCGGGGAACGCGTAAGTATTTTGGTGCAAGATGGTGCCCGCATGACATTGCGTGTATTGGGCACCAAGGCGATTGATGTGTCGGTCAGCGACCGCGCGCGCGCCGATATCGCAGGCACATCGCTTCAGCAAACCTACACGCTGTCTGGTGCCGCCACAGTGGACGCGCAAAAGTTGCAAGGCGCAGCGGCGTTTATGCGTGCCTCCCACTGAACTAGTGTGCGCTACATCGGAGATCCCTCTATCACCAAGCGTGTGGGTGACGGCGCAACAGTCAAGCGCATTTAGGACGTGACTGTTATGTTCCGGCGAACGGATTGGTCATCGCCCTGCAGCCTGCTTTAGGCGGATCAATGCAGTAAGTGGATCGCGGGGGCCGAAGAGCTCAACCTGCGCACCAAAATCGAGCAACAGATTTCGCACATTGGAGCAATATCTTTGCGTCGAGCACCACCTTATTGATGGTTTGCTCGGGCCGCGTGCGCACGGTACGATTTTCGCGCGCCCGCCGCGTTACTGACGGTAGGGATTGTTCGGCGCGCGATCACGGTTATTGCGAACGCCGTCGCCGTCACGATCGCGATCACGCGGACTACGATTCCAGCCCCCACGATTGAGTTCCCATCGATCATCGCGCTGTACCCAGTTTGGCTGCACGTAGTTGTATCCGGCGCGGCTGCGTTCCCAATGTCCGGCTTACCAAACATGGCGATTGCCACGCGCGTTCCAGTACCCAGGCACCCAGATGTAGCCGCGTCGCGCTGAGGGCACGGCTTCATAACGTGCGGGCGGTGGGGCGGCGTTGAAATACACGCTGACCTGTGCGTTTGCCGCCATCGGCAGGGAGGTACCGCCGAGTGAGGCGACGCACATTCCGGCGATCAATAATTTACGTAGTTTCATCGCGATTTCCTTTTTTAGAAAAGCCCATTCGCGGTAGGTTGCGGGCAGCAACTCTGGCTCGTTTTTTTGCACCAAAACCCCAGCGTCTGGAAGAAGCAGAATCGCCGTTACCGGACGGCACCAGCCACGGTTGTGGGCGATGTCCTATTTATAAGAACGCGTTGGACGCAGGCGTTGCCGACCGCAATTTGTAACAAGACGTTGAGGAATTCGGCGTGCACGCATGAAAGCAATGACAAAATCACTGCATGCAGTTTCCGCCCTCCGCCCCATCGCAGCGCGCCAATCCGCTACACGGCCTGACACTTGAAACCATCGTCACCGCATTGGCGTCGCACTACGGCTGGCCGGAATTGGCCGAACGAATTCCGCTGCGCTGTTTCACCCATGATCCGAGCGTGGCGTCGAGCCTCAAGCTGCTGCGCAAAACACCGTGGGCGCGCGAGAAGGTGGAGGGGCTTTACTTATTTATGTTGCGCGAGATTCGTCGGGCGAAGGACGACGAAAGCGCTTAACGGATGCGATGGCATTTCGGGGGGAGCGGTTCCATCGCGAAAGGCGCAACGTAACTCAACCATCGCGGTGGAACCGCTCGCACAAGAACGGGTTCACCGTTTTAAGGGAGGCGGAAATTAGCAAAGTCCCATTTTTGGCGGCGCTGGTGGCATACATTGCTAGGCGCTCCGAGCGCCGTGTGGCTCGCCACACAAGCGAGGAGCAACGACGCAATGCGCCTACCGGCGCCGTCAAAAACGGGATATTTGCAAATTCTGCATCGCTAAGTGGTCAAACGACCCGCGCGTGCAGTTTGTCGTAGGCAACCAACAGCTTCTGGTGCATCACGCAGCCTTCCATCATCAATCCCGGCGCTGAGAGCCCCATGAAGCGATTCTTTTTGGCGATGAGGGCTTGAGCCTGTTTGACCGTGTCTGCACCGTACAACAGCCGCAGATTCGCCACAAACGCGGTCGTTTTGCCGAGCTCAGCCAGGTTGAGCAGGTTCTCTACGCAGGCGTAGACGCGGCGACGCCTCGGATCGAGCTGATCGAAGTGCTTGATCCAATCGCAGCCCTCAAGCGTGGCCTCACGATCCCCAATCGCCAGCGCCAGCAGGGTTTTGAGCTCGCCGATGCGCAAGTCCGCCCAGAACGAATTCGCGTCAGCGGCCATGCCAATCAACAACGGCAACGGACGTTGATCGGCAAGGCCCGATTCGTTCAACGTGTCGAGCAAGTCCGAGCATTCTTCGTCATCCAAATCGGTGAGATTCAACACCGCTTCGCGGAAGTCGTTGGCCACACTGTTGTTCTCAAAATCCAAGTCTTCAATCGGATAAATTTCCGACATACCGGGCACCAGTATGCGGCAACCGTACACGCCCAAATGCGCGAAATCAGCGACGTAAATGTCGTATCCATCTTTGTGAATACGATTCACCGCCCATGCGTAATCTTCAGCCGTGGTGTTGCCAAAGTTCCAGTCGCAAAATTCATAATCGGGCTCGTCGCCCAGAAAATTCCAGTGAATCACGCCGCTGGAATCAACGAAATGGATTTCGATGTTCGGCGAACTCGCGGCTTCTTCCAAATCAAACACCGGTGGTGGAAAGCCTTCCAGCGCATCAAGCGCACGGCCTTGAAGCAGCTCTGTGAGCGCACGTTCCAGTGCAATTTCAAAACGCGGATGACCACCAAAACTCGCAAAACAGCCCTGATCTTTCGGGTTCAGCAATGTCACGTTCATCACCGGATACTGGCCCCCGAGTGATGCGTCTTTCACCAAGATGCCAAAACCCGCGTCACGCAACGCTTTCACGCCTGCGGCAATGCGCGGGTAGCGGGCGATCACGTTCTCGGGCACGTCGGGCAGGCAGATGCCCTCAGCAATGATGCGGCCTTTGATGTTGCGCTCGAAAATTTCCGACAGCGCCTGCGTGCGCGCCTCGGCCTGCGTGTTACCAGCCGACATGCCGTTGCTCACATACAAATTGCCGATGATGTTGACCGGGATGTAGGTCGTCGCGCCATCGCGTTCACACACATACGGAATCGCGCAAATGCCGCGCTCTACATTGCCCGAATTGAACTCGACCAGCGTGGTCGCGTCGATGTTGTTTCCAGGGTTGTAGAACTTGTGCAGCTCCGGGTTCAATATCAGCTTCGGCCACGAGCCATCCTTGTTCGGCGCAAACCATTTTTCCTGCGGGTAATGCACGTAAGCGCGCGCCGCGATGACGGGCCCCAAGTAGTAATGCGTCCAAAAATAATTGGTCGACAGCCGCTCGAAGTATTCGCCAAGCGCGCTGGCCATGCAGGCGAGTTGGGTCGCACCCTTGCCATTGGTGAACAACAACGGGCAATCGCGGTCACGTATATGCACAGACCAAATGCCGTCTACCGGGTTGAGCCAACTGCGTTCTTCGATATGAAAACCGAGCGCCAGCAACTTGGCTGTGAGTGTCTCAATGGTGGACTCGAGCGAGGCGTCTTTGCCGGGGATAAAGGTGGATGTAGTCATGGCGCAGAGCATAGCGCAGGCCGCTGTCCGTGACTCCCCAGCGCTCAGTACGCGTCGCGCAGCGAGTGGGGCCATAGCCACGAATATCTGCACTCACAATAGATGCGTGCTAAGGTTCGTCTGTCGCCAATGAGTCCCATAGGAGGCCGCTATTACGAACCCAAATTTTTTCCAACTCTGCTAACTGTTTTATCTGCGCGCAAGCGCAAACAGGCACCTTGAGTGCCGGACAAAAAAGCGCCCTTCGGGGCGCTTTTTTGTTGGTGAGGTGGCCTGTTGCGTGCATCAAAAATAGGCGTCAGCGTAGGTAGTGAACCATCATGCGACTTCTGCTGTCGTACGAAGAAGAAAAAAGCATCATTATGAAATCACAATTCATCACCTCGTCGATATGCGTCATCGCGCTGTTAGCCGCAGGCTGCGCAGCAATGAGGCCGATGGATATCGGCGCGACGCAGGACAATGTGCGCGCCTCACTCGGCGCACCGTCATTGCAATCCAAAACCAGCGACGGAGAGCGCTGGGCGTACAGCGCTGCGCCGGAAGGCAAGCTCACATGGCTTTATGATTTTGACGCTGCGGGTCGCGTGGTCAAACGCACTCAGGGCTTGACCATGGAGCGCGTGTCTCAACTGAAAAACGGGCAGACAAAAGCGGAAGTCGAACGGATGATCGGCCCATCGTATTGGTCGCTACGCTATCCGTTCAAGCCGGACGAAGTGGTGCATGTGTACCGCGTTGACGATGCGGCGCTTCCGATGTGCTTTTACGTCGGCTACGACGCGTCAAACATGGTGACCAGCACCGGCATGCAGGAAGAAATTCGCAGTTCCTTGCGCATGTCGCGGCCCTGCTGATCGGGGATTCGTCCGTCGCGGCGAGCGCTGCGAGCTTTCAGGGGAACACCGGCTCCGACGCCATCGCTTTCACGCTGCCGTCGATGATTTTTTTAACACGGAATGTAGACATCCTCAAGCCGTTTGATGTACCGAACGGACTTGCCGATTTTGTGTTTGCCGAACTGGGCGAGCTGCGTATCCATACCGCCAAAACCCGGCATGATGTAGAGCGTTAAGTCCGACTTGCGCGGCACGAATCCGACAAGCGACCGTTCACGCGTGCGACCACTTGCGTACTGGTGTGGGTAACGCCCGAATCCTACAATGTTGCCCCACATAACGGGTGCGCTACCGGTTGCCGCCTGTGTCATCGCCGCGATGGCGCGGCAATCGGCACGTCGTGCCGGATCGATTGATTGGGTGAGAAATTGGTGAAGAGACATCGCCGTCGGCTGAGTTTTTGCTCCCGCGATAGTTCGTCCCACCTTGCCTTGCTGTGCGTTCTCTGTCGCAACCCGAAGCGTATCCCTGTCGTGCGCAGCATGCGCGCGCTCTTGTAAATGAAAGTTTTAACAGCTTTGGGCGGACATACCCAGTTAATTGGGGCTTAGCGTGCGTTCATGATAAAGTCGGGTTTATGCAAAAAGGAACTAGAGCCCTTATAAAATAAGCGGTGACGAAAAAAGCTGTCACCAGACATAATCAAGAGCAGTCGCGCCCACCCGATGCTCATTCCTCGGAAGCAAATTCGTTGGCGCCGCCGCTAGTAGTATCTCAACGCCGCTGCTGAACTGCTTGCTGCGGGCAACTGCTTCGGCGTGACGAGAAAGGTCTTGACCAGTTCACCGTCGCCCTCGTCTTCGTCCTCATCAGAAGCTTTTTCATTCGAATCCGTGCTTGCGACGGACGCCATCGATGCCATCGATGCGCCAGCTTTTTGCGTAGTCATCTGAGCTGGTTCAGGCTCATCAGGCACTTGATACGCGCCCGATAGGTTCAACTCCGCAAGCGTCCCGAAGAGCGCGAAAATCGTAAGCGCCAATCCCATCGATTTCATATGAAGCTCCAGTATGTTCGTTGCATACAGCGATTGTTAGTTCAGGCACAACGCAAACCCGTCATCCGTAGACGGGCTAATGCGTAGGACGAAGCCGACAGCGCACCGCACCACGGAGTCGCCTCAAACTAATGATGGCGAGCTTGATTTGATGCGCAATCGCGATGCCGCCGTTAGCCTGCACGTCTACAAACGAGGCGTCGTCAATGAGTTTCCGAAACGGACTGCAAAAAGCCTCGAAAGTAAAGCCCGCAGCCGAATGACATCCGCACGCGTTGCGCGCTGGTCAATTTTTCAGTGCAACGCCGTGGTGCGCGCACCCTCGGTGTGTCACCGACTGCTTGCGGTCGAGCAACGTCCCAGTTGTCAAGTTGAACCGCGCTAACGCCAAATTAACGGCTCCCATCCTACGGCAACGCGAGCGCAGCACACGCGGGCGATTACGTCCGACATCGGCTCGCGCTTTTGAACGAGGACTGTCTCGCAGCAGCGATTGAAAAATCCATTCACCAGCAACGCGTATTCGCCGCTATCGGGTAGCGCACTAGATGAGCCTTAGCCGCGGCTGGACCCCGGACAAGCCGGAATGTCGGTGGCTGGCGCATATCAAACCCACTGCATCAAACATTTTAGGCAACCACTATGAACGACCTAATTGAGTCCAATCGAGACGACACAAACGCTGATCCCTTTACGGGGGAGGCCGGGTCAGATCCGGTTGGAACCGGACTCGGAGCAAGCGCAGGCGCGCTCACCGGAGCCACCGTGGGCACCATGGTAGCGGGTCCTTTGGGCACCCTTGTCGGTGGTGTCATCGGGGCTGTAACTGGTGTCCTAGTCGGCAAACAAGTGGCCGAAAACGTCGACCCCACCCGTGGCGGTGCCCCGGAAAATTATCCGGTGGGCAGCGGCGTCGGGGTGTCCGGTGGTGCCATCGCCGGAGCCACGCTGGGCTTCGGTCGCGGGTTCGCTCGGTGCCGTCGTAGGTGCTGGCATGGGTGCGGTGGCAGGCAGCGGTGCAGGCCATGGTGCCGCCGAATTTTCAATCCAAAAGCGGCGAACGACCTTTGGCGCGCCAACTACATGCACAGTTCTGAATACATTCGCGACTACAGCTACGTTGATTACGGTCCGGCTTATCAGTACGGTGTCGCCAGCTACGCCAAGTATCCGGGGCGCCGTTTTAACGACGTGGAGGCAAATCTTGCGAGCGATTGGGAGCGGGCAAAAAAAGCGACTTCGCGGATGACGTGGCAGCGAGCGCGAAGTGCGTCAAAGGCGGCGTGGCATCGCGTTGAACGTGCCATCCCTGGCCACGCGGACGGCGACGGCAGATAGTCAATGAAACGGGAATGCGTCATGTTGATGCGTTCTCGATGACGATCAAGACGCTACTCGACATGTCCCTGGTGCACGCCAACCCCTGTGGGGCAACTTTTAAATCGGTTCGCAGTGACAAGCGAATAGTGCCTAACTTGCCGATTAACAACGCGTTTGTGCCTTCTAATTTTGGACGGAGACTCCCTTGATTAAGGCCGTGTTTACCGCCATTGCGCTAACCCTTGCGGCGGTGGTGGTGTTCATGAATTTTGTGACGCCACAGAAGCAGCTTGAGCGCAAGCTTCCGCACATCTATGCCGTCGCTGATGAGCAGTTTCGACGCGAAATGTCAGTGATGCTTGGGCCCACCATCGTTGCGGGTAACAGCGTCAAAGCGCTGCAGAACGGCAAGGAAATTTTTTCGGTGATGCTTGGCGCGATACGCAGCGCGCGCGGCACTATCTGCTTCGAAACCTAGACATCACTGGTCGGGCGACATCGGTGCCCAGCTTGCCGATGCGCTGTCGGAGCGCGCCAAATCGGGGTTGCAGGTCAACGTGCTGATTGATTGGGTCGACAGCCTGAAGATGGACAAGTCTTTGCTTGAACAAATCGAGAAGGCCGGTGTGGCGGTGCATCAGTACCGGCCGCTGCGCTGGTACAACTTTGTGCGTTTGAACAACCGCACCCATCGCAAGCTACTGATCGTCGATGGCCAGACCGCGTTCACCGGCGGTGTCGGTATTGCGGAGCAATGGAGCGGAAATGCCGAAGATCCCGAGCACTGGCGCGACATGCATTTCAGCGTGCACGAGCCCGTGGTCGCGCAGTTTCAGGCAGCGTTTAACGACAACTGGATCAAGGCCACCGGCCAAGTGCTCAACGGCGAGCGCTACTTTCCGCTGAGCAAAGCTGGCCACAGCAGCGTGCATTTGCTCATCAGCGCTCCCGCATGCGACAGCGACAGCATGCAACTGGTGTACTTGATGGCTATTGCTGCGGCAGCGAAACGGATTGATCTGCAATCGGCGTACTTCGTGCCAGACGCGTTGAGCACTAAAGCGCTGATTGCCGCGCAAATGCGTGGCGTGAAAGTCCGCCTGCTGCTACCTAGCGAGCACATCGATTCAGAGACCGTGCGACTGGCCTCCCGCGCCCAGTGGGGCCCGCTGCTTCTAGCGGGCGTTGAGAAACACGAGTACCTGCCGACCATGATGCACAACCAAATGCTCATCGTCGACAACGAGTTGGTCTCCATCGGCTCCACCAATTTTGAAGTGCGATCATTTCGGCTCAACGACGAGGCCAGCATGAATGTCCATGACCGCGCGTTGGCTGAGCGCATGAGCGCGGTGTTCGAGAACGACCTGAAACGTTCTCGCCGCTACACCTGCGCACAGTGGGAGCAACGCCCTTAGAAACAAAAGTTTTTTGAGACAGTGGTGCGACCAATCCGATCACAACTGTGACCGTCGCGCGCTAATCCTATTTGCATCAGCGGCAGACAATCGAGGCCCATTGCGGGCCGCCCTTCATCGCGAGAAACAACGGCAGTAATAGCACTCGTCCAGCGCTTTATCGCTCGGCGGCGGCGCATATTTTGATGTCTGCTCTGTCATGCTACGGAGCACCGCCAAACCGAATTACAAAGGTTTGCGCATAGGGAAACACAGAACAATTCAAATTTTCCGCCATACCGGCCCGGTCTGCACTGGGGTGATAGTCGGCCGGTATGCACGCCCTCCGCACAATCGATGACTTGCGACAGGCGTGGGCCCCGGCCTTCGCTGGGGTAGCGATTAAATCTGCGTTTCTATAGCGCGTACCCACGCTGATTCGCCCCGTTAAGCTCGTTGTTCACCACGGCTGTGATGCCATCGCGATCAGACGCGATGGCACATATCGAAGCCGCCGCCCGACGCGCAACCAGCGTTTTTTCCTACGTCAAAGTGTCCCGATGCACACGAAACTACGCGCTCAACTTTAAAAATTTTTTACCCATGGATATCGTCATCACGACGCCACACGCTGGCCACCTCGCTCGACTTTTTGCGGTGGCCCTGTGCTGCGCGGCATGGGCAAGCAGCAGCGTTGCCTCCGACAAGACGGTGAAAACTGCGGGTAACGTCTCGACCCGGGCGGCGCTCGACGTGGACGCGTTTAACAACGCCAGCGACAGTCCGTTGCTGCGCAGTGGCAGCAAGGGCGCGGCAGTGGCCCGTGCGCAGATCATGCTCGACCGCGCGTGGTTTTCTTGTGGCGAAATTGATGGGCGCTTTGCGGCGAACATGCAGCGCATGGTGCGGGCGTACCAGACGGCTCGCGGCATCAAACCCACCGGCACGATGACGCAAGAAACGTGGACCTCGCTGCGTGCCGAGCGCGCGCCGTTGCTGGTGCGCTACGCAGTCACCGAAAAAGACGCGGCAGGACCGTTCGAAAAAACACCCGCCGACATGGGCGAGCGCGCCAAAATGAAAGCCCTGGTATTTGAGTCGCTCGACGAAGCGATGGCGGAAAAATTCCACGTCAGCATCGCCTATCTGCATCAACTCAACGGCGGTCGCAAAGTACAGTCTGGCCAAGAACTCGTGGTACCCAATGTGGCCGGTAACAACGTGCCACTAAAGTCGGCATCCATCGAGATCGGCAAGGCCGAGCGCGTGCTGTATGTGCTTGATGCGCAGAAGCGGCCCGTGGCCGGTTTTCCGATCAGCATCGGTAACGAGAAAAATGACCCGCTGCCGGTGGGTGTCATGGCGATCAAGAACGAAGTGAAAAACCCGAGCTACACCTATGACGCCAAGCTGCTGAAAAGCGCGCCTAAAGATGCGCCGAAGGTGGACGTTGCTCCAGGGCCGAACAACCCGGTGGGAAGCATGTGGCTAGGCCTCACCAAGCCTCATTGGGGCATTCACGGCACACCGAATCCCGGCAACGTCGGGCACTCAGAAACCAACGGCTGCATTCACATGACCAATTGGGACGCCGAACGGCTTTCGTCCCTCGCCAAGGCCGGGTTTAAGGTCGTCGTGAGGCCGTGAAACCAACCCTAGCGAAACGGGTTTGGCACGCTGCGCTTGCCCTCTGCGCAGTATTTACGCTGGTCGCTGTGCTGGCGCAGGGCGCGTGGTGGACGCCCGAGGCGATCCTGCCAGCGGTGCCGTTAGTTGAGACGAGTTCTCTCGCCCAAGTGCAGCCGCTTGTTCATCATCGCCTGCCAGCGTTGCCGTCAGCTGAGACGGGTTCCCTCGCTCCCGCCATGCGGGCGCATCAGGGGACGGCCCCGGAGCAACGTCCGACCTCACCTATTTCGCCACCAATCGCTGCGACGGATTTCGGCGCTATCGATGATGTATCGCGTCTGCGCACGCGCGGCCTCACGCTGCCGGTGCCCGCTATAAGCGCCGCGCAATTGACGGACACGTATACCCAAGCTCGCGGAGATGGCAGAGTCCATGACGCGCTCGACATCATGGCGCCGCGCGGCACTCCCGTGCTGGCGGTTGACGACGGTCGCGTCGCCAAACTATTTTTAAGTGTGCCCGGCGGCATCACCCTGTATCAGTTCGATCCGAACAACGAATATGCGTATTACTACGCGCATCTGGATCGCTATGCGGACGGTGTCACGGAAGGCACCGCGCTGCGCAAAGGCCAAGTCATAGGCTATGTAGGAAGCACCGGCAACGCATCGCCCGCCGCACCGCACCTGCACTTCGCCATCCTGCGTCTAGGCCCCGAGCGCCAGTGGTGGCGCGGCACTCCGGTTAATCCATTTTTGATTTGGCGTGGGGCGAGGCAGTAACAGTAGTTAACCCCATTCTTGCGACAACTTGCTCGACAGCTATCGCCTGCGGGAATCTGTGACCTCGGCGACTCCTAGCTATTGCGTGGCGGACGGGGCATCACGCTGGGCGTTACCCGGCGAGGTAGTCGGCAATCTTTGGCGGGGTGAAGTGCAGCGCATTGGCAATTGGGCCGACACGTCGAGCGCGCCAAAAGCTCGATTGGTGGCGAAACGAGTGGTCCGGTGTTTAGTTGCGAACATGTGCGCATGCAAAATTGCGTGGCGGGCGTGCGTGCCGTTGCAAGTTCTAGCAATATCTCGATATTGCGTCG
>ENA-OFCX01000013-OFCX01000013.1-metagenomes-genome-assembly--contig:-NODE-13-length-91765-cov-5.785498_pt1 | contig 91765 bp, 82 predicted proteins | sample MGYA00153384_OFCX01 | MGnify analysis MGYA00153384
ATCTCAGTGGAATCACCTCCCGAGCTTCAGTATCAAACCCTATTGGAAAAGACTTGACGCAGCGGGGAAATCAAACGTGTGTGACAATCGAGGTAAATAGATATGTTGGATGGCGTATGTTGGACAAAGACGGCTTTAGGCCGAACGTCGCCATTGTGATTGCTAATCACAAAAACCAGGTTTTTTGGGGAAAACGGATACGTGAACATTCTTGGCAGTTTCCACAAGGTGGAATTAATCCCGGCGAAAGCCCAGAAGAAGCTATGTATCGCGAACTCCATGAAGAGGTTGGGCTTCGGTCGGAGCATGTAGTGATATTGGGACGCACCAGAGATTGGCTGCGCTATGAGGTGCCATCAACCTGGGTAAAGCGGGAGTGGCGGGGAAATTATCGCGGGCAGAAGCAGATTTGGTATTTGCTGCGCTTGACGGGTCGCGACAGCGATCTGAATTTGCGCGTCGATACCAAGCCTGAGTTTGATGCGTGGCGGTGGACTGATTTTTGGGTCGATCTCGACGGTGTGATTGAGTTCAAAAGAGACGTGTACAAGCGCGCCTTAAATGAGCTTGAGCGTTACTTGCACTACGGCAAATTGCAGTCGCGCCGTGACCGGCTGTTTGGCGGCACGGTGAACATGCCGCCGGACGGGTATCAGTTGGAACAACCGCAGACGGAATAAAAAAAGGCCGTGAAAACGGCCTTTTTCATCCACGAGTACGTGGCATGTAGCTTTACATGCGACCCCGCAGCGCTGCGCCGGTGCCAGCCACGGCTGCCACGATAACACCCATGATGATTGCCAGCACAATGTAGCAAACAATAATGAGCGCTGTATAGCCCATCGATTTTTCCTGCGGATTTTTCATCAACGGTGTCAAGCCAATGAAGAGCAAGTACAGGCCATACAAGCCCGCGATGATGCCTAGCACGCCGAGCAGCGGCACCAAAGAGAATACGCCAGCCAACCATACCGGGGTTGACGAATAGACGATGAGTTTGAACGCTTGCACTGGGTCTTTTTGCCCGTCAAAGGTCGGTGCCAATGCGGTGACGATCAGCGACACCACATAGATGACCGCGAGGCCCAACACGTAGCCGAGCACCAATTGCACCAACGCGGCACCAACACCGGTACGAATGGTGCCAACAATGGGCAGCGAGACGCCGATCACGGTCGATCCGATGAAACCGCAAATCGCCGGAATCGCTGCCAGAATCATCGCATAGCCGATGTACAACGACTTGACGTCAGTCGTCTCGGCGGCAATCTTTTGCCATTCTGTTTTGGGTGAAAGGAGGATGCCTTTCACGCGTTCAATCAACTTCGCAAAATCCATTTATTGTCTCGCCTGATAAAAAAGTGTCTCGCATTGACGGACGAAAAGCACGCGCAAAGTGCGACATCCCGTTCGACGCGTCGCGGCTGCCCCTGCCTTTGCGCTGCTACACGAGTGTATTCCCGAAGTTCTTCAACGCCTAGTGTCAGCGTGCGGTCGAGTAGTGCACAAGGAAGTGACCTGCGAATGCAGCTTTGGTGTTCTGCCGCGAAAGCTAAGCGTAGCACCGCTGCCTCGTTTTTTTTGTAGGGTTTTGCGAAAACCGCCGACGCGTCTACGTTGGCGCGACACGGGGCACGAGGCGCTTCTGTGCTTCCTCCTTATGCGACGGCTTTCCTACGATGAGCAGTTGCAGCGTTGCCAAGATTGTCTCTGTGCCCATTTAAGCCCGTGCTCTGGCGCGCAAAATCAAATAGCATTGGTTCGCTGCCCTATTGGCTGGATTAACCGTACTGACCTTGGATCGCAAGGTCAGGCAGTCAAGCAGCGAGTACCGAGGAGTAGGCGTAAAGAAATTGTTTACTCCACGTTAAACACGAATCCTTGACACCTCATCGAACACCCTCTCCAACGATCGGCGACACCGATTTTGCACATTTGAGTTTCGCCCGCAACTCGATTCTTACAACTAAATGTGAACGCCGGGCCAACAATTGGGACGCTGCTAGCGAGATCGCACGCGTTATTGCCCATGTTGAAGCTTGTGTCACACCGGGCCACTTCGATGTCACGGTCGGCGTCACAGTTGATTTGACAGCCGCCAGCGGATTTCAGCGACTGGAGGGAACTACGTTCAGCGCTTTGTTCCGCTGGGCGTTTGAGCGACTGCACGTAACTCTTTTGCGCGGCACGCTCGGCCTTGTTTTGCTCACTCACAGATCGTTTGATCGCCTCCCAAGACTCAGCGTCCTCCACCATGTACTGAAGCGTAAAGTCGATATTGGCCGACCGGTGAACGGAAATTGGCGATATCCCGATAACGCGCTTGCCCCCATCTCTCATGACCCATTGATATGCACCCGCAGCATCACGCACATAGGTGGTGCCTTGAAATTCTTGCCCGAAGAAATACCCGACCACCTTACCGTCGCGAAAAACGATTCTCGAAATCTCTCCGTCAACACTAATCGTCTCTCTATTAACACCAATCGTAGTTGGAAGTCCGGTTTGACTGTCGACCGCCAACACTGATGGCTGTGGGACGTCCTCAAGCATTAGCGTCGGCTTATTCGCGTGGGTTGAATTAGAAAAGAAAAGCGCGGTAAGCAACGATAGGAAAAAGGTTTGCAGTAGATTCATTAAAATGCACTCTATAGTCTGTTTAATAATGATCGCAACAAGCAAAATATGCTGACAGCATATCTTAGCTCACTCCGCCCAGCTAGGCTCAATCGCGTTGCCCGCAACATTGATCTGCGCCAATTGCACGCTGACCATATCCACCGCGTCACTCTTGCGCAACACCCATGCCACGCGGGTTCCCGCCGCATTGATGGCCGCGTTGTCGATGCTGCCGGTGGCAAGGTGCACGCGCTTCTGCGTCGAAAAATCGACCCAATCGAGTGATTGTTCATCGGCAACAGCCGAATTGACGCGATGCAGCGCGCCGAAGCGGCCCGTCACCGATAGTTGCCGCAAGCGCACCGCTTGCACCGCTGCGATCGTGTAGACCAGTGCACCGCTCGGCCAATGCGCCACCGACAGGCTGTCGTTCTCGTAGCGCTTCACAAAGGCTGAGCCGGGCACGAAGGTCGTCTCGCCGAGCTCCATCCACGTAGGCAACTTGACCGATGCGAGCGAAGCCACGCGCCACGCCGCTGCGCCGCCATCACTCAAATCAAAATTCACGATGCTGCGACCATCCGGTGCGAAGCCCATTTCGACGTTGCGACCGGTTTCCGTACGGGCCAACATGCTGCGGATTTTTGCTCGCTTGGTGGGCTTGCCGTAAATGCGCAGCTCGTTGGACTTATCAGGCAGACGCAACGCGACGGCAACCACATTGCCACGCACGTCGGCATCCACCACGGCACCCTCGACCTTGATGCGATCCAGCATTCGGCAACTTGACGGCGCGTACAGGCGCAGCTCGGGCGCAGCGCCTGCGACGCGTTCGATGATGGTTTTGCGATCAAAGGAAAACGATGACGGCGAGGCAATTGCACACAGCTTCGTGGGCGCATCGGCCCCACGCTTCCAGTGATAAATGCCGGGCTCAATAGCGTTAGGCGAGCTCACCAAAATAATCAGCGAATCGTCTACCAAAAATTGTACGTCCACCAGCTCGCGAGCGTTGATCGTCCATGCCAAACAGGGAGCCGCGAAAAACGCAACAACTGATGCGAATATCGCACCCAAGTGGATTGATCTATTTTTCACGAACTGGCGCTGTAGGGGTGTCCTTGGGCGTGATCGGTGTCACCGCGCAAGACACGAGTGTAGCGTTGCACTGGGGGCTTCAAACCGCCGTGTGTATCAATCACGTCGAAGTCCGCCATTGCTGTTGCGGTCTCGACAACGCGAGCTACGTCGACGATACCGTCAAGGCCGCAGAGCCACTGCACATTCCAAGCGACGATTTCCATTTGATACCGGGACGCGTAAAGGGCTGCGCGAATTGTCGCCGGAAACAGCAAAAACGCAAGCAAGAGCGGTGCGGCGGTGAGAAGTGTGGCGGCGGAAAAGATTGACCAGTCGAAGCCTTGATCGGTCAACGCCAAGCGTTGGCCGTCCCGTGGGCTGAGCGGTACATGCCCATTTCACGCATGATAGAAAACTCTGTCCTGAAATTGCCCGAGGCCTGCCCCAACAAACGGTGCGTGGTCAAGCTGAGCAACTCATCGTGATCAGATCGCCAGAGTCATTTACTATCCGTGTCGAATAATTGGAATATCTGCATCATGGCAACTAAAAACACCTACGACTGCGCCAAGTGTCCCGGCTATTGCTGCAGTTACGATTACATCCAAACCAAGCCTGCGGACGTGACGCGTTTGGCCAAACATCATGGCATTGCGGTGGATGTGGCCCGAGAAAAATTTACCAAGCAGGTCGAGCACGAGGGTGAAACCATGCGCGTACTACGGCACCGCAAAGATACGGTGTACAAATCGATGTGTATGTTTTTTGACCAAGCCGAACGCCACTGCACGATTTACGAAGGACGCCCTGCGGTGTGCCGCGACTATCCGAACGGCACAACGTGTGGCTATTACAACTTTTTAAAGTTTGAACGGAAACATCAGGGTGACAATAACTTTATCCCTTCGGCTTGATAGGCGCGCGATGAATTCGTCCCGTATCGCTGCGCTGCTGCTTTCAACGGCGATGTTGCTGGCGGGATGCACGCAAGCCCCTGTCGTCAAAGACGAAGATCCCGCAGTGCTGCAACCCAAGCCAGTGTTCGTTGCCCCCCTCGTGCCTGTGCCCGAGGTGCCGCCACCGACGGTGTCGGCTATGCCTGCGATTCCGCCTAAGGACGCGGCCGTCGGAAGTGTCGGTTCAGCGGGCGGCACGGTCGCACCATCGCGCGGCCAACTCTCGGCGGTGCAGATCGCCGCGGTCGCGTCCGTGACGCCTGAGGGCACCACGCGCTATGAGTGCGTGAAAGGCAAGACCGGTGTTGAAACCCGTGCCACGATTATCTTCCCTGAAAAATCCGGTCGCATTTGCGCACGCTTTCCGGCGATGGGGCCATGTCAATACGAACGGGCGGCTTGTCGCACGGCGGGCGGCCGGGTGATTCGCTTTGACGGTGCCGAAATCACTAAAGACGTAGAAAAAGAGTACGACAAGCAGGTACAGCGGTTTCGACTGAACGCGGGCTAAACTTGTATTCCATCTAGACCGCGCGATACACGTATTCAACACGCATCAGCTACATATCGCGATGCTAAACTGCGTTGATGAACTCGTCTCGCGCCTCTCTTTTTTTCGCCTTACACCCGCTTATCGCCGCGTTCGGCATCGCCTTGCTGGTCAATGTCGCTTTGGCACAAACGCCTGCAACACCCTCGACACCGGTAACGCTTAACTTTGTTGATGCCGACATTGATGTTGTCGCCAAAGCGGTAGGCGAACTCACTGGCAAAACTTTCGTGCTTGACCCGCGCGTCAAAGGCAAGATCAACATCCAGTCCGCCAAAGGCATCTCGCCGGGCTTGGCGTATCCAACGTTTTTGTCGGCGCTGCGGATGGCGGGTTTTGCGGCGGTGGAGGGGCCAGGCGGCGTGGTGCGCGTGGTGCCTGAGGTCGACGCCAAAGCCTTGCCGACGCCGCTCACCGGAGGCAGTGCGGGTGCCGTCATCACCAAGGTGATTCCGTTGACGCACCAAAGCGCCGCGCAGGTGATCAACGCATTGCGGCCCTTGGTGGCAGCGGCGAACGCACTGACTGTGTACCCACCGGGCAACGCCATCATCATCACTGACTACAGCGATAACATCGTAAAGATTCAGGCGGTGATTGCGCGGCTGGATACGCCGAGTGCGCCTGCGCCTGAGCTCATTGCGTTGAATCACGCCAACGCGCTGGATGTCGTGTCGACGTTGAATCGGGTGTTTGCAGAACCTGCCGCCAGTGCGGACTCCCGCGATCGACTGCTGATCACGGCGGACTTACGTAGCAATTCGGTGATTATCCGCAGCGAAGATGGCGGGCGGTTGTCGCGCGTACGAACGCTGGTGCAGGAACTGGATCGCGCGACAGCGGCTCCCGGCAACATCCGCATGGTGTATCTGAAGCATGCTGATGCGACGCAAGTCGCGCAGACCTTGCGCCGTGTTTTGGGCGCTGAAAGTGGCGGTGGTTCGAGCGCGTCGTCGCCGCTGTCATCGCTGTTGCCCACCAGCGGGCAGCAGCCACAGACGGCGCCAACGTCGATGCTTGCCGCAGCGACTGCCGCACTGACCGGAAGCGCCGCGCAGACGACCTCTGGCAACCTGCCGCAACCCACGGCAAACAACAGCTCTGCGTTCACCGCTGGTGGCGCGACGGTGTACGCTGACAGCTCAATTAACGCGTTGGTGATCTCGGCTCCGACACCGGTCTATAACAACTTGCGCACGGTTATTGAACAGCTTGACGTGCGCCGCGCGCAGGTGTTTGTTGAGGCACTAATCGTTGAGGTGCAGGCAGATCGCGCAGCCGAATTTGGCATTCAGTGGCAGGGGCTGGACGGGCTCAATCGCAGCGGGACGCAGGGCTTTGGCGGGACGAATTTTGGCGCGGTGTCGGCGAACCCAACCAACAATATTTTGGGCGTTGCCAACAATCCGGCGACCGTGGGGCAGGGCTTGAGTGCGGGGCTGATACGCGGTGCGGTGACGATTGCAGGCAAACAGTACTTAAACCTTGGATTGCTGGCCCGAGCGCTACAAAGTGATGTTTCGGCCAACGTCCTGTCGATGCCCACGCTGCTGGCGTTGGATAACGAAGAAGCGCGGTTCTCCGGTGGGCAAACGGTGCCCGTACTAACCGGCCAGTATGCCAACTCTGGCAGCAACAATTCGGTCACGCCATTCGCCACCTTTGATCGCAAAGAGGTCGGGCTTATTTTGCGTGTGAAGCCGATGATTACTGAAGGCGGCTCGATCCGTTTGCAGCTGTATCAAGAAGTCTCGAGCGTCGCGCCATCAACCATCAGCGGTGTCGATGCGGTGGGTTTGTCGACCTTCAACAAGCGCGTTCTGGAGACCTCAGTGCTCGCGGACGACGGCCAGATCGTGGTGCTCGGCGGCTTGTTGCAGGAGGGCTTCACCAACGATCAAGAAAAAGTACCGGTGCTGGGTGACGTGCCCGGTCTGGGGCAGCTGTTTCGCTACGACACTCGTAAACGCACAAAGACGAACCTTATGATTTTTCTGCGACCGACCGTGTTGCGCGATGCGTCGCAGGCTGGCGTTTTGTCCAACGAGCGCTATCGAGTGCTGGGGCTTGACCAGCAGGCCGTCAATCCGGAGTCTCGTTTTATGATGCCGGAAATGACCAATCCCGGTTTGCCGATGGGCGCGCCCGTCGCAGCGCCGGTACCCCAGCGCAAGTAAGCCGTTATCGCATCAACGCACAAGATGCGCTTTTGAACATGTCACTCACGCAGCTTCTGCCGTTTGAATTAGCGCAAGAATTTGGCATCGTGCCGATGGCCGATGAGGGTAGCGCCATCACCGTTGCTACGGCCCCGCATATGACGGTTGCAACGCTTTCAGCTGCCCGCCAAAGAATGGGTAAACCGCTGCGCACGCAATCGGTTACCGCAGATCGTTTTCGTGAGATCGTTACTCAGACGTACGCGACACATTCGGTCAAGCAGGGTTCATCGGTCACCCAAAAATCAGCTCGACCTGACGCCGCAACCAGTGACGCAGATTTGCTGTCGTCCATAGCCAGCGACAGCGATTCGCCTGCTGTTCGCATCGTCTCCGAGTTGCTGCGCGAAGCGCTCGCCCGCGGCGCGTCCGACATACATCTCGACGCGACTGAGCAGGGCGGACGCGTGCGGTTTCGCGTCGATGGTATCTTGAAGGATGCGCGCGACACCGATGGCGCGACGCACGCCGCGTTGGTCGCTCGCTGCAAGGTGATGGCGATTCTCGATATTGCCGAGCGCCGCCTGCCGCAAGATGGGCGATTACAGGTCACGATTGCCGGACATCGCGTGGATGTTCGTGTCGCTACCTTGCCGACGCAACACGGCGAACGCGTAGTGCTGCGTTTGCTCGACACCAGCGCGGCACGACTCAATCTCGCTGCCCTCGGGTTTCAGGCGACGACGCTAGAGGCGTTGCGCAATGCCACTCGAATGCCGCACGGATTGGTGCTGGTAACGGGGCCCACGGGTTCAGGAAAAACCACCACCCTGTACGCGGCCGTGACCGAGCTTGACCGTGAACGATTGAACGTGGTGAGTGTTGAAGACCCGGTGGAATACGCGCTAGACCGAGTGGCACAAACGCAGGTCAATCCGCGCATCGAGCTGACTTTCGCGCGCGCGCTGCGCTCGATTTTGCGCCATGATCCTGATGTGATTATTGTCGGTGAAATCCGTGATCGTGAGACCGCTGAGATCGCTATTCAAGCGAGCTTGACGGGGCACTTGGTGCTCGCTTCATTGCACACCAATACGGCAGGGGCAGCGATTACGCGGCTTGCCGATATGGGCGTCGAGCCTTATCTGCTCGCGTCGTCATTGCGCGGCGTTCTCGCGCAACGACTGGTGCGAAAACTATGTGTTGAATGCCGAAAAAAACGTGACATCACAGCAGAGGAGCGGGCGCTGCTCGAACGCCACTGCGCTGTCCCCGCAGGCGGGATAATGTCATTGTTCGACGTTGTCGGCTGTGCGGCCTGCTCGGGCACAGGTTATCGCGGCCGAGTCGGTTTGTATCGCTGGATGCCGCTCACCCCCGACATCGCACGCGCGGTGCATTCCCATGCGGCGGATACCGAGCTTGAAGCGTTGGCGAGCAATGAAGGTTGGCCCGCCATTGCCAGCGATGCCGCGCGTTATTTGGCGGATGGCACGACCTCGCTGAGCGAAGTGTTGCGGGTGGTGACGGGGTGATCATGTTGCACTTAGTGTCGTGTCACGCCTGAAATGACGCATCTCGCTTGCCCTCGCTGCGCATGGCGTCGTTGCAAAGCTTGCACATGCCCCGGCAGATGCTGCGCTTCGCGCCTAGCCCTGCACACCGATGGCGGCACTGTATGCTGCCATTTCAAAGCTGACACGACACTAGCAATTGAACGGCAAGGTTTCTGTAGGAGCGGCCCTGGCCGCGACCCCAACTTTGCCTGCGAGACCTTCTTCGCGCCTGGGGGCGCTGCTACAAAATTCGAGACCGATGCGTTTCGCCTTTGAAGCGGTCAACGCTGCCGGTGCGCGCGAGCGGGGCGACATCAGTGCCGCTGATGAACGCAGCGCACTGAAAGCACTCGCCGCGCGCGGCTTGACGGTGCTCGCGCTCTCGGCGATGGCCGAGGTGCAAGCCAAAGCAAACTCTCGCCGTATCAGCGCAGCAGACCGCGCGCTTGCCGTGCGCCAGTTATCGGGTTTGATTGACGGCGGCGTGACGCTACCCAACGCGTTGGCATCTGTTGCGACGCATTCGGGCATCGCGGCGGTTAGCGATGAACTCAATGCTGTTAACACCGCGCTGAATCAAGGCGAGCCGCTCGCCGCGGCGTTTGATCGCGCACCGAAATTGCTGCCGACGGTGGAGCGGCAAGTGGTGGTGGCGGGTGCCGAAGCGGGTGATTTAGCACGTGTTTTGTCACGACTGGCAGACTATTTTGAAGAGCGTGACGCCCTGCGCGGCAAGCTGGTCGGCGCGCTGGTTTATCCGGCGCTGGTGGGTATCGTTGCGCTCGGTGTGATCGTCGCGCTGCTGGTGTTTGTCATGCCGCAAATCGTCGCGGCGTTCTCGCAAACCAAGCAAGCGCTGCCGTGGTTGACGCGCACGCTGTTGGCGGTGGCAACGTTTTTGCGCGGCTATGGACTGTGGATTTTTTGCGGGTTGGTTGCGTCTCTCGTGTTTGCATTGTGGTCGCTGCGCGGCCCTCTGCGCACTCGCGGTTTGGCGCTGCTGCAACGGATCCCGCTGATCGGCCCGTTGGCGCAAAGTGCAGACGAGGTGCGCGTGTTAACCACTCTCGCGATGCTCGCCGAAAGTGCGGTGCCGCTGCCGCGCGCGATCACGGCGGCTGCGTTAACGGCGCGCTTTCCTCAGAACGCCAGTCGTCTCAACGCAGCACGGCAATTGCTCGAACAGGGCGTAAGCGTAGGCAGCGCGTTTGCTGGCACGCAGGCTATCGACGGTATGTCGTTAGAGCTTGTGCGTCAGGGCGAGGCGGTGGGTGGTGTTGCCGCTGCATTTGCGAAGGCGGCGCACCTGAAACGGCAAAGCCTAGAGCGCCGCTTGCAGTGGTTCGCCACGTTGGTCGAGCCGGTGATGATTATCGTGCTCGGTGGCGTGGTGTTGGTGCTGGTGCTGGCGGTGATGCTGCCGATTGTGACGCTGAATTCGGCGGTGCGCTAGCGCGTGAGCTTCGGTTTGTAGGAGCGTCCCTAGTGTCGTGTCACGCCAAAAATGACGCATCTCACTTGCCCTCGCTGCACACTGCGTCGTTGCAAAATTTGCACATGCCCCGGCATGAGCTGCATTTTGCGCCTAGCCGTGCACACCGATGGCGGCGCGATATACCGTCATATTTACCGTGACACGACACTAGCCGCGATTGGTGTGTAACTAGGCGGCAATCGCGGCCAAGGCCGCTCCTACATTTGAAACGACCTACTCATCCCGATAGAAACGGTAATACAGTTTTTCGTTTTTGAACGGGTGCTCATCGGCCACGTGGTGGATGATCGACAGATCGATCAGCCGCTGACCCATGCTCATCGCTTCGTTCACGGTGTGGCCTTGCGCTTGCATCCAATCGACAGCCTCGGAGCCGACGAAGATTTTGCTGTATTTGGTGCCCATGTAGGAACGGTCGGCCACGTCGAAGCCTGCCTCGCTGCGAATCATCGAGTAAAAGCGCTCAATCGACCAGTTCGCCGGAATTTGCGCGACCCGAAAGAACAGCGCTTCATCGGCAAACGGTTGCTCGCGCGCAACGTGGTAGATCAAGCCCGCTGCCTGCAACGCCTGACCGACTGCTACCGCTTTTTCGCGAGGCACGCGCAGGGCGCGCTCGATCCATGTAACGCCCTCGCTGGCGACAAAGCACTCGGGATAAATGCGCAGGCGGTAGCGACGATCCGCAATATCTGCGCCGCCGGAGCGCTGCATGCGAAACGCGAGCGCCGGTAAATCGATGCCATCCGCCTCGGCGTCGGCGACCAAGCGGGCGTTGACGTTACTGGTGTTGGTTCGTGCGGCCGCGCGCAGGTAAGGGCCCACGCGCCGGGACGCGGCTGCCACCGCATCGGCGTCTTCGAGCAACGCGGTGAACAGTCGCTCGCCGGTTGCCGTCCAGCGCCACGGGTTGATTTGCCCGACGATCACGTCTGCCCCCGCCTCGATGGCCCACAGCTTCGCGGGTTCGTCAATATGGTGCGTTGATGATGCAATCAGGCCAATTTTGGCGGTCGGGAAATGCTGGTGAACGCGGGTGCAGACGTTCGCCAGTCGCACGCCCGACTGAGCCAGCGCGGCAAGGTCAAACACCACTTTAACCGGCATGCTGTCGCTAGGTTTTTCCAGTTTTCGTCTCAGGTCGGTGGCGTCTGCAAACGCATCAAGCGTGCATTCAAACGCATCAGACGAAGCGCGCATCAGCGCAAGCGTAGTCGGGTCACTCGACAGCAAAAGTATCTTGATCACCCCAATCTCTCCGGTTATTTAGTGTCTGTCGTGAACAGGCCATGCGACCTTACGCTACAAATACATGACGTACCATTTTTACCGCCAGTTTCGCCATGCTATTACGCAATGCCACCGACGCCGATGTTCCCGTCATCCAGTCAATCTACGCTCACTGGGTGACCCACGGCACGGGTAGCTTTGAGCTCGATCCGCCCACGCAGGACGAAATGAGCAAACGCCGTGCCGACGTGCTCAGCAAAGGCTTGCCCTATCTGGTCGCGGAAGAGGTGGGCGTGGTCATGGCGTACGCCTACGCCAACTGGTTTCGCCCACGTCCTGCGTATCGGTTTAGCGTCGAAAATTCGGTATATGTGCATCCTGACGCGCGCCGCAGCGGCGTTGCGCGTCTGTTGATGGCCGAGCTCATCACGCGGTGCGAGCAAGCCGGTGCGCGGCAAATGGTTGCCGTGATTGGCGACTCGGCCAATACCGGGTCGGTCGGGCTACACACTGCGATGGGCTTCCGTCACATCGGCACGCTGCAATCAACAGGCTGGAAATTTGATCGCTGGCTGGACACCGTGTTTATGCAACGACCGTTGGGTTTGGGCGACGCGAGCGCAGCGATGACGTTATGAGCGCAACGCCGACAATGTGTAGGAGCGCCCCTGGGCGCGATCCCGTATTCTGCGAAACGAGCGGGGATCGCGCCCAGGGGCGCTCCTACAAAAGCGGTTATGTAATTGTTTGCGTGCTGTTCGCAACCGCAACATTCGCCCAAGACCAAGCCCCCGAAGCCGCGTCGGGGCTGCTCAAAAAGCAATCCGTTACCTTCAAACGCGAAGCCGTCGCCGCTGCCAATCCGCTCGCCGCTGCAGCCGGTTTTGCGATGCTCAAAAAGGGCGGCACGGCGGTCGATGCCATGATTGCCACGCAGCTGACGCTTGGCCTAGTAGAGCCACAAAGCAGCGGCATCGGTGGTGGTGGTTTTTTGCTGGTGCATGACGGTAAGCAGCGCAAGTTGACGACCTACGACGGCCGAGAAACCGCGCCCGCCGCAGCGAAGCCGGATCGTTTCATGGGCACCGACGGTCTGCCGATGAAGTTTCACGACGCGGTGATCGGCGGCAAAAGCGTGGGCGTACCGGGTACCGTGGCCTTGCTCGCAGCGGCCCACAAAAAGCACGGAAAATTGCGGTGGACAACGCTGTTCTCGCCCGCCATCGCGATGGCAGAGCGCGGATTTCCGATGAGTCAGCGGCTGAATGTTCAGTTGCAGGGCGACCGTTTTTTGCGCTCGAATCCTGCGGCGCGCGCCTACTTCTACGACGCTGCTGGCGCGCCGTGGCCGGTCGGATATGTGCTTAAAAATCCCGACTACGCGGCGACGCTAAAAGCGATTGCCACCCAAGGCGCGGATGCGTTTTATGCGGGCGAAATTGCGTCCGACATGGTCAAGGCCGTGCGCGCCGATGCCAACAACGCAGGCAACCCGGGGGACATGACCGAGGCTGACCTCGCTGCGTATCGCGTGATCGAACGCGCGCCGGTGTGCAGCCCGTATCGTGGCTTGCGGGTATGTGGCATGGGGCCACCGTCGTCCGGCGGCATCGCCGTCGCGCAAATCCTCGCTTACGTCGAGCGCCATCCGCTGAAAGCGTGGGGGCCGAATTCGGTGGACAGCGTGCATGTGATCGCCGAGGCCGGACGGCTTGCTTTTGCTGATCGCAATCGCTTCATCGCCGACCCCGATTTCGTCACGCCGCCACCGCTGTTGCTCGACCCGGCCTATCTTAAATCACGCGGTGATTTGATTGACCCCAAGCTCAGCAATGGTCGCGCCGAACCGGGCAATCCGTTTCGTCCGCGCAACGCAGCGGCTTCGGCACAAGAGCAAGCGCTGGCACTTGCTGACGACCAGTCGCTGGAGTTTCCTGGCACCTCGCACCTCTCGATCATTGACCGTTACGGCAACGCTGTTTCGATGACAACCACCATCGAGGATCAGTTCGGTGCACGCATCTGGGCGCGCGGCTTTTTGCTCAACAACCAACTCACTGACTTCTCGATGTTGGCGAAAGAAAATGGCTTGACTATTGCTAACCACGTGCAGGCGGGCAAACGACCCCGATCATCGATGGCACCGACCATCATCTACGACGCACACAATCACCCGGTCATCATCACCGGCTCACCGGGCGGCAGCGCCATCATCAACTACGTCGTAAAAAGCATCATCGCGCTGGTCGACTGGGGCCTGTCGCCGCAGGACGCCGTAGCGTTGCCCAATTTCGGATCGCGCAACGGCCCGACCGAGCTTGAGCGGAATAGCGTGGTTGAGGTGATGAAGCCCGAACTCGAACGGCGCAGCCATTCGGTGAACGTCACCGAATTCACCAGTGGGCTGCACGTTTTAGCGCGCACCAAAACCAGCAAATCGCCGACGTGGCGCGGCGGTGCCGACCCAAGACGCGAGGGTGTCGTGATCGGTCGATGACGGACGTGGGATAGCGCAGCAATTCGTCATCCCTACGCAGGCAGTGGCCCCGCGCCCAGCGTCCAGCGCAACGCAGGACGGTCCAAACGAGCACAAACACGCGCCGCGCCGGATTGGGTAACTTATCAACGGCTTAATGGCTTCTGACCTTTTTATATAAGGGCTAAGCTCTCATTAGTGCATAAGTCAACTTTGCCAAAATTACATTGCTAGAGCACGTCCAATAAACTCAATCGCATTAAAGCTGTACCGACTCGTGTCCGTATCGATGTGCCGAAGGTGGAAGTTCGCGCTGCGCGCACCGTTAACGTGAAACAAGCCAAAGCCCGTCGCCAATCGCCACGCCCAGCGCGCGTTTGGTAGGCGACGACCTGGCGTCGCTGCGGCCCAAGCGCGGTTAAGTCCGTGCCTAACGCGACGCATCCGTGATCTACATAGCGCTGGGGTCGCGTTTCATTCTCCGGGGCGAAATGCCTATTTTCATGGCGGTTTGGGCTTCACAGCGTATTTGGCCAGCGCGGCTTGCGCATCGCTGAGCAGGGTCACTGCGTCGATATTCCAGGCCTTCATCTCGGCCACCCAGTCACGGGCAATGCGTTGTCCGATGAGGTGCCAGCGCGCATATTCTGCGGCTGACAAGGTGACCAGTGCGTCGCCGTTTCCAATTTCGGCGTTGCGCGCAGTGATCGCGGAGGCGTCCCACGTTCGGCCAATCAACGCACCCAGTTGCATGCCTGAATGGCGATCAAGAAGCGCGCGCAGGTCGGCAGGCAGTGCGCTGTATCTCGCTTCATTCATCGCGATCACAATCACGCTGGTATAGAGCGCAGGCAAGCCCGCTGGCATCTCGGTGTGATACTTCACCGCCTCGTTGATTTTGGTTGACGGCAGGGCTTCCCACGTGATGAACAGGCCATCGAGAATGCCCTTGCTCAGGCCTTCCTGCAACGCGGTGAAAGGCAGGGACACAGGGGATGCACCGAGCGCTGCGAGCATCTTGTTGGCCACGCGATTGGGCGCTCTCAGCTTGGTGCCACGCAAGTCTTCAAGCGTGTGCACAGGCTTTTTCACCATGTGCAACAAGCCCGCATCGTGGGTGTGAATCGACAATAGTTTCACGCCCGAGAACTCGTTCTGCAAGTGCTTTTGTCCATATTCCCACGCCGCCCGACTGGCCTGCTCGCCCGACTGCACTCATAGCGGCAGCTAAAACACTTCGCTCTTCGGGAAACGTCCGGGTGTGTATCCGGGCAGCGTCCACACAATGTCGGCAACACCGTCTTTAGCCTGATCAAAGAGCTGGCTGGGCGTGCCACCGAGTTGCATCGATGGATAGACCTGAAACTTGATCCGCCCCTTGGATTGCACCTCAATCCGCTGCGTCCACGGCAGCAAGATATTCAAGTGCGCGTTCGATGTTGGCGGGAAGAAGTGCGAAATTTCAGCGTGACATCTTGGGCGAACGCAGCGCTGGTTGCGCAGACGATTGCGAATGCGGCGCTTTTCCGCACCATTGAGAGGGCTTTGCGGTGAGCAAACGGCTGATAAATCAACATGGCGGGTGGAGCGTTTCAGTGGCATAAGATACGAATCACCAAATTTTCACACACCCTCATGTTTGATCGAATTCGCGAAGACATTACTGCCATCCGAAGTAAGGATCCGGCGGCCACGTCGGCCCTTAACGTTTGGTTGTCTTATCCGGGCTTCCACGCCATTCGTTTTCATCGTATCGCTCATGCGCTATGGCGTGCGGAGTTGAAAACGCTCGCGCGCTGGGTGTCGCACTGCTCACGGTTTTTCACCGGCATCGAGATTCATCCGGGTGCGTTTATCGGTCGACGCGTGTTCATCGATCACGGCATGGGCATCGTGATCGGCGAGACTGCAGAGGTGCATGACGACTGCACGATTTATCAGGGCGTCACGCTCGGTGGCACCTCGCTTGAGCGAGGTGCCAAACGCCATCCAACGCTCGCCCGGGGCGTGACAGTGAGCGCCGGTGCCAAGGTGCTCGGCAGTTTCACGGTGGGTGAGGGCGCGACCGTGGGATCGAACTCGGTGGTGCTCAAGGCCGTGCCTCCGGGCGCGACCGCGGTCGGCATTCCAGCAAGAATCATCACCGCCGAAAGCAAAGAAAGTCGCGAGTCAACCGCGAAGAAAATTGGCTTTTCAGCGTACGGGATTTCGGCTGATCTCGACGACCCGCTGGTGCAGGCCATTCACAAATTGCTCGACCACAGCGCCGCACAGGATGCCCGTCTCAATGCGATTTGTGCAGCGCTCGCCAAGCAGGGCGTTGACTGCGCCTCGCTGGGCGGAACGCCGGTCGATGCGAAGGCGATTGAGAAATTGGTGGACGCGGATTGAAACGACGCTAGTAGTTGTTCGAAACTACCGCTGGTTCGAGCAACCTAAGCGTGCGCGCATCAGCATCAAATCGAGCGCGAACGCCAATCGGCAACACCCACTGCGAGGCGATGTGCCCGAAAGACGCGCCGTAGGCGCTGGGTATCGGTCGCGCTGCGAAATGATCGTTGAGCGCTTGCGACAACACCAGCGATTCTTCGCCCGCGGCGGGCTCGCATTTCACGAACACACCGAGTAGCACACCGAGCGCTTGGCCTAGCAGACCGCTTTGTTGCAACTGCGTGAGCATACGGTCAATGCGGTACGGTGCCTCGCTGATTTCCTCCAGAAACAGGAGCGCATTTTTGACCTTGGGCAGATAGGGCGTGCCAACGAGCGAGGTGAGCACCGAGAGATTCCCACCCAGCAGCACGCCTTCGGCGTGGCCCGTGTGCAGCGTGCGTTGCACAAAATTCGGCTCGTCTAAAGCACGTTTAGCGTGTTCATCGGCTGTACTCATGAGGTGGGTTGCGCGGCCCTCAATCAGCGTCGCCTCGAGGTGCGAAACGGTGAACGGCGTGAAGCCAGAGGATGCCACCGGCCCATGAAAAGTAATGAGCCCCGTCTTGGCATAGAGCGCTAACAACAGTGACGTGAGATCGGAATAGCCAATCACGATTTTCGGATGGCGCGCCACTAAACCATAGTCGACATAAGGCAAAAGCTGCGCCGTTCCCGAACCGCCACGCGCCGCCCACAACGCCCGCACTTCGCGATGCCTGATGAGGTGGTGGAAGTCCGTCAGCCGCTGACCAATCGTGCCTGCGGTATTGCCGCGCGACGCACGCAAATGGGTGCCGTGCAGAACGCGAAAGCCAAGCTTTTCAAGATTCACGGTGGCACGCTGGATGAGCGCGTCATCGGCGAATCCGCTGGGGTTAAAAAGACCGACCAAATCGCCGCGTTTGAGGGCGAGGGGCATGAGATGGTGCACGGCCTTGCGGGGCGGCAAGCGCTGCGCTCGTGCGGGGTGCGTCACCGCCATCGACGCCGCCGCTGCAAGCGCGCCGAGACGTTTCACGAAATGTCGTCGATTCATTGCCCCGTCACCCAAAAAAAAGGCCGGGGCCGAAAAATCGGTGCCCGGCGTAGTTGCAGCGTCGAAGTGACGGTGCAGCGGTTACTTGAAGCTGTAGCTCATGCTTGCCCAGAATGCGCGACCACGGGGGTCAGTCAGACGAGGTTCCCACGAACTGCCTGCGCCTAGGTCGGCGTCATACGCCGCCGAAAAGGGCGGATTCGTATTGAGTACGTTTTTGATACCTGCCGAGATGGACGTCTTGGCGAAACCGGTATAAGTTGCGCTCAGGTTGTACGTTGAGTACGCCTTCACATTGGGGTTGTATTGGGACGGGGTAACCGTACCGTTGGCAATGCCAGGCGCGACGCGGTCTAGATACCCGGTGACGTAGTAATTCGAAATGGTGCCTGTCCACGGGCCTTGTGCGTAGCTAAATGCCAAGGTGTGCTTCCATCGTACGGGAACGTCTCCCTCCGCCGAGAACTTGCCGACTTGGTTTTCGCCGAACTTTCCACCCGCTAGTAAACGGAATTTACGCTCAAGCAGATAAGTGCCGTCGAGCGTCATGCTCAGCTTGCCCGCCATCAACGCGGTGTTAGCGCGCAGGCTCAGGTCGATACCCTTGGTGCTGGTTTCACCTGCGTTGACCCAGCGACCGTCGATGGCAACCAGCGCGCCGGACGCATCGCGGATGAAGTTTTGAGGAAACAGAGCGTAATTAGCGACCAACGTCGATAAGCCAAGCTCTGTAATTTGGTTCTTTCGGTTGATTTCCCAGTAATCAACGCTGCCGTTAAGCCATGGTGCAGGCTCGAACACGACGCCCAAATTGATCGATTTCGAGGTTTCAGGTTTTAGCTCAAGCTTGCCGCCAGAAAACAAAACAGGCGTGATGGCTTCGCAGCCCGGTTTGGTGCTGTCTACCTTAAGCGCAGGGCACTTCGCCGGATCAACTAAATCCTTGCCCGAGTATGCATCCTCCGTCAAACCAAAAAACTGCTGGCTGAACGTGGGCACGCGGAAGCCTTCGCTGTACGAACCTCGGAACAGCAATTGCCTCACGGGCACAAAGCGCACGCTGAATTTCGGATTGGTCACGCCGCCGAAACCCGTATAGCGGTCGTGGCGGAGCGCGCCAGTAACCTCCAAGCCGTTGATGATCGGCACTGCAACTTCGGTGTAGAGTGCGGTTACGTCGCGCTTGACGCCGTTTAACTCGTTGCTCGCGTCAAACGGTGCTGCCAAGATATTGCGTTGTGCAGCCAGCGAGGTTTGGCTGCCGTTGAAGGTGTATTTCTCACTACGAAAATCAACGCCGACCGCGGCCTGGACGTCGCCTGCGGGCAATTTGAACAAGGGGCCTGAAATCGACGCGTCAGCGGCGTTGGTGGTGTATTTGCCACCGTACAACGCGGTGCCCGCCGCTGACGACGCAGCGAGTCCATCCAGCGCGGCTTGAGTTTGTGATTGCCCGGCGCGCAAGAACGGGTTGAGCGTGCCCGAGGTAATCAGTGGCACAAATTTGTTAATAAAGAAGTAGCCGTTGCCCAAGGTCGAGTTGGTGTCGCTGAAAGCTGACCATGCACCAAATTTATAGTCAAAATTGCCTAGGGCACCCTCACCGCCGAACAAGAAACGCCCAGTCTGAGATTCGGTGGCGATTTCGCGCGGGCCGCACTCGATACAGCGCCAGCGGAATGCGATGGGTTGACCGCGGTTCTCAGCAATCGTTGGAAACACGCCAACGATCGAGTTAAAAATATCGTTGTAAGCCGAACCCGTGGACGGATACACCGCGAGCAAACCGGCATTACGAATCTGCAAATTGTTGCTGATGACTTGCACGTTAGAAAACGATTTTTTCGTTTTAACTTCAGATGCTGTGGCCTCGGCAAAGAGGTTCAGCGAGTCGCCAACCTTAAACACCGCGCGCAGCGTACCGGTGACGTTGTCGACCGGCTGTTGCAGCGTGGCCGCGCGACCGGTGTCCCAAGCGCATCCGTACCTAGCGTTCGGTGAATCCCACAGCAGTTCGTCGTAGGCCTGCGTGTTGGGGATCGAATTGCAACCTGCACCACCGGGTAAGTCCAGCACGTTAATACGGTTGATTGCTTGCGTGGTGCCTGGCTGGGTGGGGCCAGTGCCGTTCGAAAGCGCGCCCGCACTGTTGCGCGACGACAAGATCGTGCGCGCCTGTCCGATTGGGGCTGCGGTGGCAAATGGCGTCCCGGTCGTGTCGACCGATAAGCCGCGATTGGGCTGGAATGTGTTAACAAAATCACGTTGCGTACCGAGTAATTTCTCGTTCTGGCTGTAGGCAATCGAGGCCATCACATTGAAGCGATCCATGGCTAAATCTCCCCACCCGCCGAGCAACGAGCCGCGCGCAACGCTGCCGCCGCCTTGTTCCGTCACGTCCACCGACGCGGTCGCTGTGACGCCTTGAAAATCTTTGCGCAAGATGAAGTTAATCACGCCGCCGATGGCGTCCGTGCCGTAGGTGGCCGATGCGCCGTCTTTGAGCACCTCAACGCGGGCAACTGCGTCGAGCGGAATTTGTTTCAGATCAACCGTGCCGCCGTTTAAACCGTGGGCAGCCAAGCGGCGACCGTTTAACAGGATTAACGTTGCGTTTGAGCCTTGGCTGCGCAGATTCGCCGCAGATAAACCGTTGTTGCCGCGATTGGCACCCGACACCACGTCCGAGGTCGACGCGAGGTTATCAAAGCCGTTGCCGTTCGCCGTGATCTGCGTCAGAAACTGCTCGACGGTGGCCGTGCCCGAGCGATCAAGTTGCTCGCGGGTGATGATTTGAACCGGCAGCGCGCCTTCGTTTTGCACGCGCTTGATGGCCGAGCCTGTGACCTCGACTTTTTCAACTTTTATGGGTTCTGTGCTCGTTTGTGCCATGAGCGGCGCGGCGACTATCGCCACCGACATGCAATAGGCCAGTCTTTTTAGTTTCATGAAATGCTCTCCTGGATGACGCTTGAATTCAGGGTGACCTGTGTGACCAAAGTGTGAACTGGCCATGCCTCGATTCGCGTCCCCTCAAACGCATACTGAACCGAACCTTAAGGTACACACCATTATTGCGTCCTACGCTACAAATGTGTCAGTTTGATGCATGCGATTTCGACATTGCGCGTCGCGTGTTGGCAAAATTGCCACGAAATGGCGAGGGGTGTGGTGACCCAGAGCGGGCAACTAGGGCAAACCCGCCTGCGACCAACTGTGGCTCTGCTTACCGATGCAAAGGGAACTTGTGTTGACGAAATTTCGCCTTGGATTTGTTTTGTCGCTTGTGGCGCTTCTGGCAGCGTGCGCACAACACCCCGTGTCCAGCGTGACAGGGGTGGCGACGCGCGAGGCTGCGCTGCCAGACCGCGTGGTCGCCCTGCTCAAGGAGGCTGGTTTGCCCAAGGATGCGCTCGGCGTGATGGTGCTGCGCGCCTCTGACGGCGCGACCGTGCTTGCGCATCGCGCAAATGCACCCATGCAGCCTGCGTCCACACTGAAAGCGCTTACGTCGATTGTGGCGCTGGAGCGCCTCGGTCCGACGTATCGTGGAAAAACGCAATTGCGCAGTGCGGGTTCAATCGTGGCGGGCACGTTGACGGGTGATGTGGTGTTGCGCGGCTTGGGTGATCCGGATTTCGATTGGCGTGCGCTGCAAGGTATGTTGCAAACGCTGCGCTTTAGTGGCGTGCGCGCGATTGCTGGCGACGTGATTCTGGACCGATCTTACTTTCAACCGTCGCGGCCAGACGTGGGCTTGCCGCCGTTCGACGAGTCGCCCGAATTTCGCTACAACGTCATTCCTGATGCGCTGCTGCTCAATAGCAATCTGCTGCAACTGGACATCGCGTCGGATGAATCGGGTTTGCGCATTGGCGTGACACCTGCGTTGGATCGCGTGAGCTTCGATTCAGAGATGCAAATCGTCGACAAGCCTTGTGCCGATTGGGAGGATTTCTGGAAATTGCCCGCCGTGACCAAGACCGATGACGGTCGCATTCGCGTCACACTGAAGGGCGAGTTTCCGCGCAATTGCCCGGTGAAGACCGAGATCAGCGTGTTAGATCGCGTTGATTTTGCGGATCGATTGTTTCGCTCGATGTGGGCGTCATTGGGCGGCACGTGGACTGGTGTGGCGCGTGATGGCGTGACGGCGACGGACAGCCACATGCTCGCCGAACATCAGTCGCGCACGCTCGCTGAATTCAATCGCGATATCTTGAAGCGTTCCGACAATCCGATCACGCGGCTGATGTTTTTGACGCTCGGTGCGCAGAGCAAGATTGCTGCCGATACGTCGGTGTCCTCGACTGCGCGCGGCGAGCAAGTGGTGCGGCAATGGTTGCAAGAAAAAAAAGTCAATGACGCAGGTTTAGTGCTCGACAACGGCTCTGGTTTGTCGCGCACCGAACGCATTTCTGCGGCAACGCTTGCGGGCGTATTGCACGCGGCGAAACAGAGCCGCTGGGCTCCAGAATTTTTGACTGGATTGCCGATTGTCGGCGTTGATGGCGGTATGCGCAGGCGGTTGGCAGATGGCGCTGCGGTGGGCGTTGGCCGCGTTAAAACCGGTGGGCTGCGCAATGTGGTTGCAGTGGCGGGCTACGTGCCGGATGTGAATGGCGAACTGTGTGTGGTCGTGGCAATTCTTAACCACGACGACGCAAAAAGTGCGGTCGGTAAACCGATTGTGGATGCGGTGTTGGAATGGGTGACGCGGGTTGATTCGCGTGCAGTTTTGTCGAAAAAGTGAATTACAAGACGCGCGCGTAAGTCGCCCGTACCACCGCGCGATCTCCGCAATCAAAATGCCACCACTCGGTGCCAATACCGTGGAAGCCGCCGCGGCGCATCGCCTCACGTAGCAAGTGCCGATTGCTGACCTGTGCATCATCAAGCGCACCGGCTCGCAAAAACGCGGCTTCGAGCGTGGGGTGCGACAGCTCGGTCATGTCGTCAAACGACGTGCCCATCTCGAACTCCTGCCCATCCGCATCAACCAGCGTCGCATCAATGGCCATGCCGAAAGAATGAATTGAGCCGCGTTCGGGTGGGGCGAGATATTGCGTTGAGGGGGTGCCTTCCAGCGCCGCCCACATCGCCACCTGCACCCGCTGCGGCCGCAGCGCATCGAGCACGCACAAATGCGCCCCCGCCCCCTGATGCGTTCGCTGCCGCGCGAGCCACGCCATCGCCAGCCGCACACCCGCCACCGCGTCGCGATGCGCCCACGCACAGTCAAGCGGCGAATACATGTCACGACCCATGAAGTTGGTGGGTGTCGCGTAGCGCAGATCAACGCGCAGGTCGTCCACGCTGGACAGCGCGACAAAATCGGGATGCGTGGCTATCGATTCACAAGGCAGGGTGAGCGACATGCGTACTTTTTTTGCTATTGAACGTGCATTATGTCCTGCCAATTGCTGGTGCGTTTTTTGACGTAAGATTCCACGGCACACCGCTTTTTTTATCTATCCAATGAGCGCGACCCGCAGCTCATTCCATCATGAAAAACTTTGCTGACGATTCCCATCTCGATGTCTGCCACAACATCGAAGCCACGCTTGTTCAGTGCTATCGGCGAGACCCAAAGCTCACTGATTTGCTGTGTGAGTTCGCGCTGGACAACGCAAAGATCGCCATCAAGCAACATTTCGGATGTGCGCAAAACGAACGAGTTTCGCAATCCGATTCGGTCGCGCCGATCGTGGCCTTCTGTGTGTATATCGGCGTAGAGCGCATCGGAAAAATCAACGATTTAACGCTCAAAGAATTCGTCGCTCGCCTCGACAAAATCAAAGCGACCGTGCAACGCCATTCGCGCGCCGGTGGCTGTGGGTACTACGAGTTTGTGTCGCCGTTTATGCCGAACGCTGACATCGTGTTGCCGTCTCCGACGTCCACGCTCAAGCGAAAGTAAGCCCGACCCATTGGTAACAACTTTGGACGTAAACGCTTATTTTGTATGGGCTATACGCTTATTTACTATAAAGTTGATATTCGCAAAAATTTAGCGTTCGCCCAATTGCCGCGGTCATTTGGCCATAAAGCTGTTGAGCATGGTCTATGGCGCCACGCGTCAACGCGGCTGCTTAGGACTCGTCAATAACTAACTTTGACATCTGCCCGGCTGGGCTTGGGCGCACTGCGTCGTTGGTAATGGCTTGTGTGGCTCGCCACACGGCACCATTGCCGCCTAGCATTGCATCCCAATCCAGCGGGCATAGGTCAATTTATTTACTGACGAGCCCTTAGGAACTCAGTTTTTCAGAAGACGTTTGCGTGTCTGTAGAGCTACGATGAAGGAACGGGTGGCGTGGGCGCAGAGAGCCCACGCTCATAGCGAACCCGATTATGCGGCGACCGTATCCGCCTTGTTATTAAACTCCGCCATTTCGTTGAAGTTCATGTATTTGTAGATCCCTTCGCTTGCCAGTGCGAGCACGCCCATGTCGGCCAAATATTCGGCTTTGGTGGGGATGCGACCGAGCTTTGAACATATGGCGGCTAGCTCTGCGCTGCCTAGGTAGACGTTGCTGTTTTTGCCTAAGCGATTGGGGAAGTTGCGCGTTGATGTGGACATCACGGTTGCACCTTCTTTCACCTGCGCTTGGTTACCCATGCACAGCGAGCAGCCGGGCATTTCCATGCGTGCGCCCGCCGTGCCGAAGGTGCCGTAGTGGCCTTCCTCTGACAACTGATGCGCGTCCATTTTGGTGGGTGGGGCGATCCACAATTTGGCGGGCATATCCCGCTTGCCTTCGAGCAGCTTTGCAGCGGCGCGGAAGTGGCCGATGTTGGTCATACAGCTGCCGATAAACACTTCGTCGATCTTCGCGCCCGCGACGTCGCTGAGCGTTTTTGCGTCGTCTGGATCGTTTGGGCAGCACACAATGGGCTCGGTGATTTCGGCGAGATCGATTTCGATGATGGCTGCGTACTCCGCATCAGCATCGCCGTTGAGCAATTTCGGATCAGCGAGCCACGCTTTCATCGCTTTAACGCGGCGTGCGATGGAGCGCGGGTCAGCGTAACCGTCGGCGATCATCGCTTTGAGCAGCACGATGTTTGATTTCAGGTACTCGATGACTGGGGCTTGATTCAACGCGACCGTGCAACCCGCAGCGCTGCGCTCGGCGGACGCATCGGCCAGCTCAAAGGCCTGCTCGATCTTCAGATCAGGCAAACCTTCGATTTCAAGAATGCGACCGGAGAACAGATTCACCTTGCCCTGCTTGGCGACCGTTAAATGGCCCGCCTTGATTGCGTATAGCGGAATGGCGTGGACGAGGTCGCGCAGTGTGACTCCGGGCTGCATGGTGCCTTTAAAGCGAACTAAAACGCTCTCCGGCATGTCGAGCGGCATCACGCCGGTGGCCGCCGCAAACGCGACGAGGCCGGAGCCTGCGGGGAACGAAATTCCAATCGGGAAACGGGTGTGACTATCGCCGCCCGTTCCAACCGTGTCCGGCAGCAGCATGCGGTTCAACCACGAGTGAATGATGCCGTCGCCTGGGCGCAGTGAAATGCCGCCGCGTGTGGCCATAAAGTCGGGCAGTTCGTGGTGCATTTTCACGTCGACCGGCTTTGGATACGCGGCCGTGTGACAGAACGATTGCATGACGAGATCCGAGCTGAAGCCCAAGCAGGCTAGGTCTTTCAGCTCGTCACGAGTCATTGGACCCGTTGTGTCTTGTGAGCCGACCGAGGTCATGCGTGGCTCGCAATACGTCCCGGGGCGCATGCCCGTGCCCTCAGGCAAACCACAGGCGCGGCCGACCATTTTTTGCGCGAGCGTGTAGCCTTTGCCGGTATCTTTTGGCACGTCTGGCAAGCGGAACAGGGTGCTCACCGGCAGGCCCAACGCTTCACGCGCTTTGGCCGTGAGGCCGCGACCGACGATCAACGGAATGCGACCACCCGCGCGCACTTCGTCAAACAGCACGTCGGACTTCACTTTAAATTCCGCGATGATCTTGCCGTCTTTGAGCGCTTTGCCAGCATAGGGCAGCAGCTCAACCACGTCGCCCATGTTCATCTGCGTCACGTCCAACTCGATAGGCAATGCGCCTGCATCTTCCATCGTGTTGTAAAAAATCGGCGCGATCACGCTGCCCAGACACACGCCGCCAAACTTCTTGTTCGGGATGAAGGGAATGTCTTCTCCAGTGAACCACAACACGCTGTTGGTGGCTGATTTGCGGCTTGAGCCGGTGCCCACCACGTCGCCCACATAGGCCACCAAATTGCCCTTGGCGCGCAGGTCGTTGATGAATTTGATCGGGCCGCGCTTGCCGTCTTCTTCAGGCGTGATGCCGTCGCGTTTGTTCTTGAGCGTGGCCAGCGCATGCAGCGGAATGTCGGGGCGGCTCCAGGCGTCCGGCGCGGGGGAAAGATCATCGGTGTTAGTTTCGCCAGTGACTTTAAACACGGTGATGGTGATCGACTGCGGCACCTCGGGGCGGGAAGTAAACCACTCGGCATCGGCCCAGCTTTGCATCACGTCTTTTGCGTTGGCATTGCCCTTGTCGGCCTTGTCTTTCACGTCGTGAAACTGGTCAAACATCAGCAACGTTTTTTTTAGACCGGTGGCGGCGACTACGCCGACCACGGCGTCGCCCAACAAATTTACCATTGGCGAGATGTTGTAACCGCCAAGCATGGTGCCGAGCAGTTGCGTTGCTTTTTCGCGTGACAGAAGCGGCGTCGTTTCAGTCCCGTGCGCCACGGCGGCGAGATAGCTCGCTTTGACTTTGGCGGCGTTGTCTACACCAGCCGGCACGCGATAGGTGATGAGGTCAACCAGAAAATCGCCTTCACCGGCGGGTGGATTTTTGATGAGTTCGATGAGTTCGGCGACTTGCTTAGCATTCAATGGCAATGGCGGAATGCCGAGCGCAGCGCGTTCGGTTACGTGTTGACGGTAGGCGGTGAGCATGGAGGTTCTCCTCGTAATTTAGAAAGGGTTTCGTAAAGTCTACGAATGGGGTAATTGCTGTAAATCGTTGATGTCTTTGGCGCGGCCTGATGCGGCTTTGTTGATGCGCAAGTCGTCGAGACTGATGAGATCGGCTCTTTGCCCGTCGACTTCGACGGTGTTGCGGCGGGCGTAGCAATCGTCGAACTCGACGCCGTCAATGCTGGTCATGATTTCAAGGCGCATCGGTGGATGACCCATGCGCAATATTCGTTCCGGTTGCAGAAAAATATCTGCAGTCAACGCAGGCTGTGAAAATCCGAATGCCGCCAAAGCGCTGATTGCCGCCTGCGCATTTTTCGCATTCATTGCGATCCAAATGTCGATATCGGACGTGGGCCGCGGGTAGCCATAGTGCGCCACCGCGTAGCCGCCGATGAGCAGGTATTCAACGTGGTGTTCGCCAAGTAATTTCAAGAAATCTTTGAAGTCTTGGGGCAGTCTCGTAACCATAAGCGATCCTCCGTTGCAATTCGACGGCTTGCCAGCGCGCTTCGAAGCTCGCGTTGTGCCAAAACAGGCGATCCTCAGCCGCGGCACCCGCGTGGTCGGTGATGCTGAAGTGTTGGCGGGAAACGCGCGGTTCCATTGTTACTTGCGTTTTCTGCCGGGGGTATACGGGTGGTGTGTCGTGCGCATAAAAAAGCTGTGGAATCAAAATTTAGGTGGAAGCGTTGCTGTCGTGTCGGAGCAGGTAGGCCGCGTAACGCGCTTCCCACTTCTCGAGCGGAATGTGTTGCAGGTCAGGATCGGCATGATCCGCCCACACGATCCAGCCGTAGGTAGCGGCCGACAGCTCGCGAAGCCGACGAATGTCGCGCGGATGAGTGCCGCCAAACGCGCCAACGCGCTGTGCATTACTAGATTGCAGTAACGCCCAAAGGTCGTACTCCAAGTCGGTCAGCCACCCCGCGCAATACTGATCCTCGCTGATGTCGCTCATGAGTTCGGCCAACTCACTTTGTGCGAGCGTGAGCCCCGGTAATGCGCGACGACTTGAAATCGAGGGGCTGAGTTCGCCGCCATTGACTGCGTCGTCGATCTTCGCGCTGTCGACGAACACTTTCACCGTTAAATGTTCATCGTAAAACGCGCCGTTCACCTGCATGCCACAGGGTTCCACGCCATAGGTAACAAAGCCCAGCGATTCATAAAGCGCTATAGCGCCCACGTTCGTCGCGTTGACATACAGCGTGAGTTGGCGAACGCCTTCAAAAGTTTGGGCAAGACTGATTGCTTCTCTCAACAGCCGTCGTCCAGTGCCCGCACCACGATGCTCGGCGGCAACGTACATGCCCCAGATTCCCGCCCTATGCGCAAGCTTTGCCATCGTTTCGCGATTGATGCCGATGCTGCCGACCAGTACATCATCAACGAAAGCTCCCAACACGGCGCGGTCGTCGCGGGCGGTCAAGCGCTGTTCGGTGTCGGCAACGGGTTGCGCCGCTTCATCCTCAAAGCTGCCCGCGAAGGCGGTGGGGTTGACAAGCAGTGCCGAGAGCCGAAGCGCGCGCAGCGCGCTAGCATCGAGTGGCGTTAGTTTGCGAATTACAGGCACTTCAGTCTTCGTGAGAGTGCCCATGCCAACGTTGTCGATTGATGACTTCATGGAGCCATCACCTTCAAGCCTTTGAAGTATTCACGCTTGAATCCGCCGTCGATGGCGAGCAGTGCGCTGCAATCGACCAGCGCGTGTGCGCCAATTAAAAAGTCACCTTTGAGCGGGCGGGTTTTTCCGCCGCGTGTGGCGTAGCTGTACATGCACTGACCCGCCTTGAGGGCTGCGTCAAATGACATCGCGTGATAGCGGATGTGCATATCGGAAAGTAATTCTCGCACTAGGGCGGCTGTTCGAAATCCGCGACCAATTTCGGCAACGGTCGCTGCACAGACTACTAGCTCGGTGGTTTGCGCATGGTGCATAAGTAACGCCACTGCCGCATGAGCAGATGGCTCACCGTTGGTGATGGAGATGAGGATATCTGCGTCAACCGCGATCATTTCACTCGCTTCTTCTTCGCAGTGGCCGAGGGCGCTGCGTGGACTGCTCGACGTGCTCTGAGCTCAGCCACCGCGTCGTCGTGCGGCAAGTTGAAGATGCGAATGTCGTCCGTACTGCCAGTCCACGGAAACGGGCGGCCGCGTAACTCTTCCATGATTTCGCTGGTGGACGCGCCATTTGCCTCAAAGGTACCCACCCATTTCTGAAAGTTGGCGGCTACGAGTGGGCGACGCAGCGTGACGTTGCCGTCGTCATCGACTACAAAATTGAGCTTGGCCCCCGGCGTGAGCCCCATGCGATCTCGCACCGCCTTGGGGATGACCACTTGCCCGCGCTCAGCGAGCGTTGCTTCGATGATGGTTTCCATACGATTGCGCCGTCAGAAGAGAAAGTATGATTTTACGGTATGTCACGCTGTCCGGCGTGAAGCGCAGCCAGACGGCGGCACCCGCACAAATCCCTCCATCAACACCCGTGCGCTGCGGCTCATCACGGCGCGTTTCACTGCCCATTGGCCGTTTTCTAGTACTGCTTCAGCGCCCACCCGTAGCGTGCCCGACGGGTGCCCGAAGCGCACTGCTTGACGTGCGCCACCGCCCGCTGCGGCGTTGACCAAGGTGCCCGGTACGCAGGCAGCCACGGCGATGGCGACGGATGCTGTGCCCATCATGGCGTGGTGCAGCTTGCCCATCGACATGGCGCGCACCAGCAGATCGATATCGGTGGCGTGAACGGCTTTGCCGCTGGAGGCCACGTAATCCAACGGCTGCGCAACGAAGGCAACCTTCGGCGTGTGTAGCCGGGTTTCGGCCTCGGCGAGGGTTTTGATCAGGCCCATGCGCATAGCGCCGTGGGCACGGATAGTCTCGAACATGGCAAGTTTTTTTGCGTCGCCGTTGATTGCGTCTTGCAGCTCGGTGCCCTTGAAGTCGATGTCAGCGGCGTTGACGAAGATGGTCGGAATGCCAGCGTTAATCATCGTGGCTTTGAGGGTGCCCACGCCGCGGACGACCAAGTCGTCAACAAGGTTCCCAGTGGGGAACATAGCGCCGCCGACGCCCGCTTCGCCCTCGTCGGCAGGGTTCATAAATTCGAGCTGCACTTCTGCTGCGGGAAAGGTTACGCCGTCGAGCTCGAAGTTGCCCGTTTCTTGTACGTGTCCGTTAGACATCGGAACGCGCGCAATGATGGTTTTGCTGATATTTTGCTGCCAAATGCGGATGATGGCCATGCCATTGGTGGGAACACGTGATGCGTCTACAAGCCCGTTGGAAATCGCAAACGGTCCAACGGCAGCGGAAAGGTTGCCGCAGTTGCCCGTCCAATCCACGAATGGCTTGTCGATAGACACTTGTCCGAACAGGTAATCTACATCGTGATCGGGGCGCGTGCTCTTGGACAGAATCACCGTCTTGCTCGTGCTCGACGTTGCCGCGCCCATGCCGTCGATCTGTTTGCCGTACGGGTCGGGCGAACCGATCACTCGCAGCAGCAGGCCGTCGCGCGCGGCACCCCGCTGCTGCGCCGCGGCGGGCAGGTCGCCGAGTTTAAAGAACACACCTTTGCTGGTGCCGCCACGCATGTAGGTGGCAGCGATTTTGATTTGCGGCGCGTGAGTACTCACGCGGTTGCGCCTTCGAGAAAATCCTTCGCAAACCGCTGCAACACGCCGCCCGCGTCGTAGATGGATACCTCCTCGGCCGTATCAAGTCGGCAAGTCATCGGCACGTCCGCGCGCTCGCCGTTTTTGCGATGGATAACCAGAGTCAACGTCGCACGCGGCGTACGCTCGCCGATCACGTCAAACGTCTCGGTGCCGTCAATGCCTAGCGTCAGCCGCGTAGTACCCGTTTTGAACTCCAGCGGCAGAACGCCCATGCCCAGCAGGTTGGTGCGATGAATGCGCTCAAAACCTTCCGCAGCGATGGCCTCCACACCGGCCAGTCGCACGCCCTTAGCCGCCCAGTCGCGCGACGAGCCTTGACCGTAATCGGCACCGGCGATGATGATAAGCGGCTGCTTGCGATCCATGTAGGTTTCGATGGCGTCCCACATGCGCACCACGATGCCGTCGGGCTCAACGCGAGCGAGCGAACCCTTCTTCACCTGACCATCGACCACGGCCATTTCGTTAACCAGCTGCGGATTGGCGAAGGTTGCGCGCTGCGCTGTGAGGTGATCACCGCGATGCGTTGCATACGAGTTGAAATCTTCTTCCGGTAAGCCCATCTTCGCGAGGTATTCGCCAGCTGCGCTGTCGAGCAAAATCGCGTTCGACGGCGACAAATGATCGGTCGTAATATTGTCCGGCAGCACGGCCAACGGACGTAGGCCTCTGAGCGTGCGCTCGCCCGCCAACGCACCTTCCCAGTAGGGCGGACGGCGGATGTAGGTGCTCTGAGCGCGCCAATCGTACAGCGGATTGATCTTTTCCTTGCCCGCAGGCGCAAAGGTAAACATCGCGTCATAAACGCGACGGAAGTGCTCTGGCTTGACGCTGGCGGCCACTACGGCGTCGATTTCTGCATCCGTCGGCCACAGGTCTTTAAGCGTCACCGGCGTGCCGTCTTTGTCGATCCCGAGCACATCTTTTTCGATGTCAAAACGCACTGTGCCAGCAATCGCATAGGCCACCACCAACGGCGGTGAGGCGAGGAATGCCTGCTTTGCATAGGGATGAATGCGGCCGTCGAAATTGCGGTTACCCGACAGCACCGCCGTTGCGTAAAGATCGCGGTCGATGATTTCTTTTTGAATCACTGGGTCGAGCGCGCCGCTCATGCCGTTGCAGGTGGTGCAGGCGAAGCCGACGATGCCGAAACCGAGCTTTTCCAGTTCCGTCAGTAGCTTTGCTTCTGCAAGATAAAGCTGTACGGCCTTCGAGCCGGGTGCCAGCGAAGATTTAACCCATGGCTTGCGCGTCAGGCCACGCGCATTGGCGTTGCGCGCCAATAGGCCCGCTGCGATCACGTTGCGCGGGTTGCTGGTGTTGGTGCAACTGGTGATGGCCGCGATGATGACGGCACCGTCAGGCATAGTGCCCTCAGAGGCGGCCGGCATTGACCATTCACCTGAAATGCCGCGCTCGGCGAGCGCCGAGGTGGGCAGCCGCTTGTGCGGATTCGACGGGCCCGCCATGTTGCGCACAACGCTGGACAAATCAAACTTCAGCACTCGTTCATAAACGGCTGTCGTCAGCGCATCCGCCCAAAGGCCGGCCACCTTCGCATACGTCTCGACCAGCTTCACCTGCGCATCCTCACGCCCGGTGAGTTTGAGGTAAGTGATGGTCTGCTGGTCGATGTAGAACATCGCAGCCGTCGCTCCAAATTCGGGCGTCATGTTTGAGATCGTGGCGCGGTCGCCGAGCGTTAGCGCCGTTGCGCCCTCGCCGTAGAACTCCAGGTATGCACCGACCACTTTTGCGTTGCGCAGGAATTCCGTCAGTGCCAGAACCACGTCAGTTGCGGTGATGCCCGCCTGAGGCTTACCCGTCAGCTCGACACCAATAATGTCGGGCAGACGCATCCAGGACGCGCGACCCAGCATCACGCTCTCGGCTTCAAGACCGCCGACGCCAATGGCGATCACGCCCAGCGCGTCAACGTGTGGCGTGTGGCTGTCGGTGCCCACCAGCGTGTCAGGAAAGGCCACGCCGTCTTTGGCATGGATCACCGGCGACATGCGCTCCAGATTGATCTGGTGCATGATGCCGTTGCCCGGTGGAATCACCTCCATGTTCTTGAACGCTTTTTTCGTCCAGTCGATGAAGTGAAAGCGGTCTTCGTTGCGGCGATCTTCCACGGCACGATTCTTCGCCAACGCATCGGGATCGTCGCCGTTGTATTCGACGGCCAACGAATGATCGACGATCAACTGCGTCGGCACCACAGGGTTCACCTGCGACGGGTCACCACCCATATCGGCAATCGCATCACGCAGGCCGGCGAGATCAACCAGCGCGGTCTGACCAAGAATGTCATGACATACGACGCGCGCCGGGAACCACGGGAAATCGAGATCTCGTTTGCGTTCGATCAACTGTTTGAGTGAATCGGTCAGTGTGGCCGGATCGCAGCGACGAGCCAGGTTTTCGGCGAACACGCGCGATGTGTACGGCAGCGTGTCGTACGCACCGGGCGCGATGCGGTCAACGGCGGCGCGCGCATCGAAAAAATGTAGGCTGGTGCCGGGAAGGAGCTTGCGGTCTGAAGTATTCATGGCAATCGTCAAACTATCGCCACATCGTGGCGGAATGAACTAGAGCTCGGCAGGCGCACAGCGGATGACGAGGGCGATAGAGGCAAGGTGGCGGCCCATGCCACCCATCTCAACACGTCCGCAGACGTGGGTGCAACACGGATTGACCGGGTGCAGGGGGGACGGTGCGCTATTGCGAAAGCAGAAAATTCAGCCGTTGCGAAAAATCTTGCCTGGCGGGTTCGCCCTTTGCCTTGGCGATGGCGGATTCCACCTGCTCGCGCATCCCCAAAAGCTCCTTCGCGGACGTTGCGCGCTCGACTTTGATCAGTAGCAGCGCGCCGCGAAGCCCTAAGCTTGAGGCCGCGAGTACGAACTCCGGATACAGCAGTTTTTGTAGCGCTGCGTCGTCGACCGTGTGCGTTGCCTGAAGTGCTGAGAGCTCGGCCATTGGCGCAGAAAATGGCGCGGCGCCGCGCGCGGAAATCTGCGAGGGCGGCACAGCAGGTGCCGGTGCTGCAGCAGCAGCAGCGACGACTTCGATAAAGCCCATTTCGGCCAATCGCGTCAGTCCGTCGCGACCCGCTGGCAGTTGCGACGCCAGATGGCTGAACTCCGCCGCTGTCTTGTCGCCGTACACCATCAACAACAACGTTCGCAACGGCCCGGGCAGGTCCACGCTGCGGCCCGAGAGTGCCGTTCGCCCTGCGGCGCTTTTTTGTATCTTGTCTTCGGGCTGCATCGTATAACTCAACGTCTATCAGATGATGGTTTGAGTCTACGCCGAACCGCCGAAAACTGAGCGCTTTCACGATGTTGTCTTACGTCCGCCGTTGCAAAGGCACAAATATCTGATCTTCTGGGCCCACGTAATTCGCGCTTGGCCGAATGATCTTGCCGTCAATCCGCTGCTCGATCACGTGCGCGGCCCAGCCGCTGGTGCGCGAAATCACGAACAGCGGCGTGAACATCGCGGTCGGCACGCCCATCATGTGATAACTCACTGCCGAGAACCAATCCAGATTCGGGAACATTTTTTTCGCGTCCGCCATCACTGTTTCGAGGCGCTCGGCAATGTTGAACATCTTCATGTCGTTACGCTCTTTTGAGAGGTTGCGCGCGACTTCCTTGATCACGACGTTACGTGGGTCGCTCACCGTGTACACCGGGTGGCCAAAGCCAATCACCACCTGCTTGGCCTCCACGCGTGTACGAATGTCGGACTCTGCCTCGTCGGGTGTGTCGTAACGCTTTTGCGTTTCGAACGCGACCTCGTTGGCACCGCCATGCTTCGGGCCGCGCAGCGCACCGATGCCTGCCGTGATCGCACTGAACATGTCGGAGCCCGTGCCCGCGACCACTCGCGCCGCGAAGGTCGACGCGTTGAATTCGTGCTCGGCGTAAAGAATCAGCGAAACATGCATCCCCTTGACCCAGCTCTCAGGCGGTTTCACACCATGCAGCAAATGCAGAAAATGCCCGCCAATCGAATCATCATCCGTCTCAACGTCAATACGCTTACCGTTGTGGCTGAAGTGATACCAGTACAGCATCATCGAGCCGAGAGACGCCATGAGTTTGTCCGCAATGTCCTTCGCGCCCGGATGATTGTGGTCATCCTTCTCGGGCGACACGCACCCGAGCACTGACACGGCAGTCCGCATCACGTCCATCGGATGCGCGCTCGGAGGCAATTGCTCCAGCGCGACCTTCACCGCAGCAGGCACGCCACGCAGGGACTTCAATTTGGCTTTATAGCCGGCGAGTTCGGCGACCGTCGGCAGCTTGCCGTGAACCAGCAGATAAGCAATTTCTTCAAACTCGCAAACATCTGCAATGTCCAGAATGTCATAGCCGCGATAGGCCAGATCATTGCCGGTGCGACCGACGGTGCAGAGTGCTGTGTTGCCAGCTGTTGTGCCTGATAGGGCTACGGACTTTTTGGGTTTGAAGGCTCCAGCGGGAGCGGCGGTTTCAGTCATTTTGTTTTCCTCGTAGGGTGTGGTTCACCGCACCCAAATTGATGCCTACCATGTGTTCTTTGCGGGGATATGCGATGAGGGAGTGCATCGCGAGTTGTTGTGACTTTTCTTAACGCACCTACGCCTAGCAATAACAGCAAAAACGACATCGCAACGATGCTCGTATCTGAAACGGTGGGCACAGACACATTTGGCTGCGGCTCTGCGAATGAAATAGGTCCACCCAAAGCGTCGTAGACAAATCGTCCGACGGTTGTTTCGGTTTGGTTTTCCCCGCATAAGAACTTGAAAGACACATCAACATATACGGGCCTCGACGATGCGTTTAGTTCATAGCGCTGTATCGCGAATTCGCCATAGAGACCGCTGCAGCCATTGCCTTCGATAGCAACGTCTAGTCCAGGATGTCCATTTGATTCAAATGGGGCCTGCTCCGCGAGCGGATAGGTACCCGGCGTCAAAAATCTCGGAGTCTTTCTAGTCGACAGTTGAAGTGCGAAACCGTTGCTACCGGTAGTTAGCTCGGTATTCGCGATGAAGCTTGTGAAGCTCGGTACGCCATCGATATTTTTTCCGGTGAACGCAATGGTTCGTTCGTTGGACGAATAGCGCGAAATTGGCCCAGCGATTGCGCCACTAGCCTCGAAAAGCCACGTCGGTGCTGCATAGCTAGCGCCGAAGAGCGACGATAAGAGGATCGCTGTGACGTAACGCATTACGGCAGCCCAGAGAAGCGACGCGCGTCCGGGGATGATCGGGGCAAAAGGACTCGTATCAATTTGCCGTGACGCGCTGCGCTTCTCAAGGCTACGTCCGTCATGCGTTCCGTAGGGTGGGCAACTCGTTGCCCACGCGTTACGAGCCTTGGAGGTAAGCGAGGCGTGGGCAGAGACTGCCCACCCTACGAATCTGGTGTTCACGTCTTCGCCGCAAACAGCGCGTCAAGGTGTGACTCAAACGCGTGATAGCCAATGCGGTCATAAAGCTCATCCCGCGTCTGCATGGTGTCGATGACGGCCTTCTGATGCCCGTCACGTCGAATCGCCTGATACACGTTTTCTGCGGCCTTATTGGCTGCGCGGAACGCTGACAGCGGATAGAGCACGATGCCACAGCCTGCGCTCTTCAATTCCTCAATCGTAAACAACGGCGTCTGGCCGAACTCGGTGATGTTGGCGAGCACTGGCACGTTGACCGCATCAACAAACTTACGATAAGTCGGCAGGTCGTAGGCGGCTTCGGCGAAGATGCCGTCGGCACCGGCTTCTACGCACTTGATGGCGCGCTCAATCGCGGCGTCGACACCGTGAACCTGAATGGCGTCGGTGCGGGCGATCAGGAAAAAATCGGGGTCGGTTTTGGCGTCGGCGGCGGCCTTGACGCGGTCGACCATTTCGTCGGTGGTGACGATTTCTTTGCCCGGCCGATGGCCGCAGCGCTTGGCACCGACCTGGTCTTCTATATGACAGGCTGCTGCGCCGAATTTGATGAGTGATTTGACAGTGCGTGCGATGTTGAAAGCGCTCGGGCCGAAGCCGGTGTCAATGTCCACCATGAGCGGCAAATCGCACACGTCGGTGATGCGGCGCACGTCGGTGAGCACGTCGTCGAGATTGTTGATGCCGAGATCGGGCAGACCCAGCGAGCCCGCCGCAACGCCGCCGCCTGACAGATAAATCGCCTTGAATCCGGCGTGCTTAGCGAGCAGGGCGTGGTTGGCGTTGATGGCACCGATCACCTGCAACGGCGATTCGGCTTTGAGGGCGGCGCGGAAGGCGGCTCCCGGTGACGGCAGTGACATCAGCTTTTCCTTAAATGCCCCATTTCACAAGGGCTAAGCGCGGTTTTCGCCGCATATCGACTATTCAGGTTTTTCGCGTTTAGCCCTTATTAAAAAAGGCTTACTGGGAAAAGCTGTATGTCTACGTGATCCCGAACGTGGTGCTGCGTAGGCAATAAGTTGCCCACCTTCCCCAACCATTCGCGCCGCACTGCAACGCTGCAACGCGATTCCCAACGTCTCCTCGCCTCTGCGAAGGCAGGGGGCCAGCGGCTTTTGTGGACATTGGCAACGCCGTCAAAGGTCGCTGGATTCCTGCCTGCGCAGGAATGACGAATTATGCGTCGTCTATCTCGTCAAACTACACCAACAAATGCGCAATAGCATCACGCTCGTCGGTCAACTCTTTCAAAGTTTTGTCCATGCGCGTACGGCTGGCTTCATCAATTTCGATACCGGCAACTCGCGTGTATTCGCCATTGGCACAGGTGACCGCCACGCCGTACTGAATGCCTTCAGGAATGCCGTAACTGCCGTCAGACGGTACGCCCATGGTCACCCACTCGCCACTAGTGCCGAGCGCCCAATCGCGCATGTGGTCGATGGCTGCGTTGGCCGCAGAAGCTGCGGACGACACGCCGCGTGCTTCGATGATGGCGGCGCCGCGCTTGCCGACCGTTGGGATGAACACGTCGCTGTTCCATACGTCATCGACCTTGGCTGCGAGCGCCACACCGCCTGCATTGCTGAGGCGAATGTCCGGGTACATCGTGGGTGAGTGGTTGCCCCAGACGACCAGTTTTCGGATGTCGGCTACCGCAACGCCGGTTTTGGCAGCGAGCTGTGACAGCGCGCGGTTGTGATCCAAACGCAGCATAGACGTGAAGTTTTTAGCGGGCAAATCCGGCGCGGATTTTTGCGCGATGTAGGCGTTGGTGTTGGCTGGATTGCCGACCACAAGCACGCGAACATTGCGGTCAGCAACAGCGTTCAACGCCTTGCCTTGCGCGGTGAAAATCGCGGCATTCACTTGTAACAGTTCCGCCCGCTCCATACCGGGTCCACGCGGACGTGAGCCGACAAGCACGGCGTATTGCGCGTCTTTAAATGCGGTCATCGGATCCGAGTGCGCCTCCATGCCCACCAGCAACGGGAACGCGCAGTCGTCGAGCTCCATCATCACGCCCTTGAGCGCTTTTTGTGGGCCTTCAACGGGCACTTCGAGCAATTGCAGGATGACGGGCTGGTCCTTGCCTAGCATTTCGCCAGAGGCAATGCGAAACAGAAGGGCGTAACCAATTTGACCAGCGGCGCCAGTGACGGCTACACGAACGGGGGCTTTCATTTCTCGGTTTCCTTGTTTTAAGGGATATACAACCACTTGGTCGGTGGTACTTGACCTCAATTCTCGCGCAAAGGGCCCACAACTGCCTTCATTCACTCGTTTGTCAATGCTGCGCTGCGCAATTGTCAAATTCAGAGCATATTATTCTGCAAAACTTCAGGCGCGTCAACTACTCTTATGTCTTATATAAGACATAAGACCACTCATTGCGAAGAATAGAAAAGTGAGTAACAATGCGGTTATGAGCGAAGTAGCACTGGTCTCCCCCACGCAGTATCCGACGCCGGAGACACCCTCATTTCAGCCGCTATACCAACAAATCAAGGGCTTGTTAACGCAGCGCCTCGAGACAGGCGAATGGCGACCCGGTCAGGCGATTCCAAGCGAACAGGACTTAGCAGCACAATTCAGCGTAAGTCAGGGCACCGTGCGGAAAGCCATCGATGAACTGGCCGGTGAAAATCTGGTGGTTCGGCGTCAAGGCAAGGGCACGTTTGTTGCGACGCACACAGAAACCAAAAGCTCAATGTTCCGCTTTTTGCGCATGCGTCGCAACGACGGTCAAGATGAATATCCGGCCAGTGACCTGATTGACGTGAAACGAAGCCGTGCCAACGCCGACATTAGCCGCAGCCTTGATTTGAAGGCGGGCGACGCAATCCTAATTTTGCGCCGGCTGCTGCGCTACGGCGGTGAGCCCACCGTGCTCGACGAGATCACCTTGTCGGCCGCCTTGTTCAAGGGCCTGACCAAAGAGCGCTTCGACGCCTACGAAGGCTCGATGTACGGCTTCTTTGAGACGGAGTTCGGCGTGCGTATGTTGCGCGCAGAAGAGCAGGTGAAAGCCGTCACCGCCGACCCGACCACCGCTGAGGCGCTGCGCGTGGGCATGGGCTCACCGTTGTTGTGCGTTGAGCGCATCACCTACACGTACGCCGATAAACCGGTTGAATTTAGGCGAGGGCTGTGCACCACGCGCAGTCATCATTACGCCAACACATTGAGTTAGATTATGATTTTTATAGGGTGCATTGAATGAGCGAAAACACTTCCGCTCCACTGGCAAAGGCGAGAGCCCGACCGGTATACCGAAACATTGGTTTCGCGCAGCTCGCAAACTACCGCCTGCCGATTCCCGGCATCGCGTCTATCGTGCACCGCATCACTGGCATCGCGCTGTTTGTGTGCTTGTTGTTTTTGCTCGCGATGTTGCAAATGAGCCTTAAATCCGAAGCCGGATTCGAGGCTTTTCGCAGCATTGTGTGGGCCAATCCGATTGCAAAAATCGTGTTGATTAGCCTGTTGTTCGCAATCGTGTATCACATGATTGCGGGCCTGCGGCATATGGTGCAGGACACCAATGCTTGGCTTGATTTGCCAACCGCGCGCGCCACCGCTTTCGCCGTGTTTGGTGTGAGCGTCTTGGTCACAGCGCTAGTTGTCTGGAAGCTCTGGTAATGGCTGCATCGTCGAAATTTATTTCTGAATGGTGGCTGCAGCGCATCAGCGCGATTGTCATCACCGCCTATGTATTTTTAGTCCTCGGCTTGCTGCTAGCTAAGGGCACACCGAACGCGATGCAATGGCAGGCGTTGTTCGCCAATACCGGCTTCAAACTGGCGACTTTGCTTGCCATTCTCGCGACGGCCTATCACGGCCTCGTGGGCGCGATGCACGTGTGGCCGGATTACGTCAAAAACCGCGCGGTGCTTGCGGTATTGAACGCCTACACGTGGTTGGCGGCTGCGGCGGTTGCGCTGTGGTCGGTGTACATTCTTTTTGGTATGAAATAAGGGCTCGCTGTTTTATGGGTCTCACAGTTCACAAGTACGATGCAGTGGTGATCGGTGCTGGCGGTGCCGGTATGCGTTGCTCGCTGCAACTGGCACGCGCGGGTTTGCGGGTTGCCGTTCTCTCCAAAGTGTTCCCGACGCGGTCACACACGGTCGCGGCTCAAGGCGGCATCGGCGCGTCGCTCGGCAACATGGATGAGGACAACTGGCACTACCACTTTTATGACACGGTGAAAGGCTCCGACTGGCTGGGCGATCAGGACGCCATCGAGTTCATGTGCCGCGAAGCGCCCAAGGTCGTGTACGACCTTGAACACATGGGCATGCCGTTTGACCGTAATCCCGACGGCACGATTTATCAGCGCCCATTCGGCGGCCACAGCGCCAAGTACGGCGAAAAACCTGTGCCTCGCGCCTGTGCAGCCGCTGATCGTACGGGGCATGCAATGCTGCACACGCTCTATCAGCAAAACGTAAAAAGTAAGACCACCTTCTTCGTTGAATGGATGGCGCTCGACATCATTCGCGATGCTGACGGCGATGCCGTAGGCGTAACCGCGCTTGAAATGGAGACTGGCGAAATTGCGATTTTGCACGCTAAATGCGTGCTGTTTGCCACCGGTGGCGCCGGCCGAATTTTTGCCGCTTCTACCAACGCGTTCATCAATACCGGCGACGGTTTGGGCATGGCCGCGCGCGCAGGTATTCCGCTTGAAGACATGGAGTTCTGGCAGTTCCATCCGACCGGTGTCCACAACGCGGGCGTGCTGCTGACCGAAGGCTGCCGTGGCGAGGGGGCGATCTTGCGCAACAAAGACGGCGAGCGTTTCATGGAGCGCTACGCCCCGAAATTGAAGGATCTTGCCCCGCGCGACTTCATCTCGCGCTGCATGGATCAAGAAATTAAAGAAGGCCGCGGCTGCGGCCCGAACGGCGACTACATCGCGTTGGATCTCACGCACTTGGGTGCAGAGACGATCATGAAGCGGCTACCGTCGGTGCATGAGATAGGCAAGAATTTTGCCAACGTTGACGTAATCAAAGAATCAATCCCTGTGGTGCCGACGATTCATTACCAGATGGGCGGCATCCCGACCAATATCCACGGTCAAGTGGTGGTGCCAAAAGATGGCAACCCGAACACCGTGGTTAACGGGCTGTACGCGATTGGAGAGTGTTCGTGCGTATCGGTTCACGGGGCAAATCGCTTGGGCACAAATTCGTTGCTCGACCTACTGGTGTTCGGCCGCGCCGCAGGCAATCACCTCGTGGAAACTGCGCTGGCGAGCCGCGCCTTCAAGCCGTTGCCTGCGAACGCCGGTGATTTTTCGCTGGCCCGAGTTGCCAAGCTTGACGATTCGAAGGATGGCGAATACCCGCAAGATGTAGCCAACGATTTGCGCAAATCGATGCAATTGCATGCGGGCGTTTTCCGCACCCAGAAGACGATGGACGAGGGCGTGGTGCAGGTGCTGGCTATTGCCGGGCGAGCCGAGAATTTGTTGCTCAAAGACAAATCAAAAGTGTTCAACACAGCGCGTATCGAAGCTCTTGAAGTAGCGAACTTGATGGAGTCAGCGAAGGCTACGATGGTCTCCGCTGCGGCCCGCCACGAGAGCCGTGGCGCGCACTCGGTGAATGATTACAGCGACAGCGCGGAGTTTCCGCTCGGCCGCAATGACAAAGAGTGGATGAAGCACACGCTGTGGTATTCCGAAGGCAATCGCCTGGACTACAAACCGGTGAACTTAAAGCCGCTCACCGTTGATTCCATCCCGCCTGTCAAGCGCACGTTCTAAAGAAGAGTAGTACCCATGGACAAACGCACTTTCGAAATTTACCGCTACGATCCTGACACGGACGCGAAGCCGTACATGAAGACCTACGAGGTCGAATTAGACGGCTCCGAGCGCATGCTGCTTGACGTGTTGATGAAGCTCAAGAAGCAAGACGATTCCATCAGCTATCGTCGTTCCTGTCGCGAAGGCGTGTGCGGCTCTGACGCGATGAACATCAACGGCAAAAATGGTCTGGCCTGCCTGACCAACATGCTCACGCTGCCGCAAAAAATTACGCTGCGTCCTTTACCGGGCCTGCCCGTGGTGCGCGACTTGATCGTGGACATGAGCCAATTTTTCAAGCAGTATCACTCGATCAAGCCGTACATCGTGAATGACACGGTGCCGCCGGAAAAAGAGCGACTGCAATCTCAGGAAGATCGTGACGAGTTGAACGGCTTGTACGAGTGCATTTTGTGCGCCTGCTGCTCCACCAGCTGTCCGAGTTTCTGGTGGAATCCGGACAAATTTGTTGGCCCCGCTGGACTGCTCGTGGCCTATCGTTTTGTAGCTGACAGCCGCGATCACGATACCGCTGGACGGCTCGACAATCTGGAAGACCCGTATCGCCTGTTCCGCTGCCACACCATCATGAATTGCGTCGATGTGTGTCCGAAGGGGCTGAACCCAACGCGAGCGATTGGCAAGCTTAAAGAGATGCTTGTTAAGCGGGCGGCCTAAGCGGTGATTACTGATCTACAACTTTCCAAGCTGCGTTGGCGCTGTCGTCGCGGCTTTTTAGAGAACGATTTAATTCTCACACGATTGCTTGAGCGACGCGGCGCGAATTTTTCGACTGAGGAACATGAGCAGTTGTTGTCGCTGATTGCGCTGGATGACAATGACTTGTGGGAAATTATCGCTGGTAGAACCGACGCGTTTCCAACGGGCGCTGACGCGATGGTTGCGACACTTCGGCAGACGCGCGTGACGCACTAGAAAAATCGTTACAAAAAAAGTTTGCGACTTGAGACACTTCCACAAAGCCGTCCTAACCGTGGTTTGCTAATCACTAAAACTCGAAACGGAGAACTCTAATGACCGCCTCCACTGCCCCATCGACCGCAACGCTTAGTTTTAGCGACGGCTCGCCCAGCGTTGATTTCCCGATCCTCAAAGGCACGGTTGGTCCGGATGTGATTGACATCAAATCGCTTTACACCAAGACCGGAAGATTCACCTACGACCCAGGCTTCATGTCAACGGCGGCGTGCCGGTCAGCCATTACCTATATCGATGGCGACAAGGGCGAATTACTGTATCGCGGCTATCCGATTGAGCAGATCGCCAACAACTGCGATTACCTCGAAACCTGTTATTTGTTGCTAAACGGGGACCTGCCCAACGTTGAGCAGAAAAACGCATTCGTCGACAACGTGACCCATCACACCATGGTGCACGAGCAAATGCAATTTTTCTTGCGTGGATTTCGACGTGATGCGCATCCGATGGCGATCATGACCGGTTTAGTGGGCGCACTCTCGGCCTTTTATCACGACACTTTAGACATTCACAACGCGGAGCACCGCCACATTGCAGCGATTCGTTTAATCGCGAAAATGCCTACGTTAGTTGCGATGACCTACAAGTACTCGGCCGGTCAGCCCATGATTTATCCAAAGAACGATTTGTCGTACAGCGCGAATTTTATGCGCATGATGTTTGCCACGCCGTGCGAAGAATACAAAGTGAACGATGTGCTGGTGCGCGCGCTGGATCGAATCTTCATTCTGCATGCCGATCATGAGCAAAACGCATCCACGTCTACGGTGCGTTTATGTGGGTCATCGGGCACAAATCCCTACGCGGCGATTGCGGCAGGTGTGGCCTGTCTGTGGGGGCCAGCGCATGGGGGGGCCAACGAGGCGGCATTGTCCATGCTGCTCGACATGCAGAAAAATGGTGGTGTCGAAAAAATTGGCGAGTTCATCGCTGCTGTTAAAGACAAGAACTCTAACGTGCGCTTGATGGGTTTTGGTCATCGTGTTTACAAAAATTACGACCCGCGTGCCAAGCTGATGCGCGAAACCTGCTACGAAGTGCTGGGCGAACTGGGCCTGCAAAACGATCCCCTGTTTAAGTTGGCGATGGAGCTTGAACGTATCGCGCTGTCGGACGAATATTTTGTGTCGCGCAAGCTCTACCCGAATGTGGATTTCTACTCCGGCATCGTGCAGCGAGCGCTCGGTATTCCCACGGCGCTGTTCACCGCAATCTTCTCGCTTGCGCGCACGGTCGGCTGGATTGCGCAATTGAACGAAATGCTCGCCGATCCTGACCAAAAGATCGGCAGGCCGCGTCAACTGTTCACCGGCTCAACCGCGCGCGAATTGCTGCCTTTGCATCAGCGGTAATTGCCGTTAAGTAGGGTGAGCACTTCGTGCTCACCAACGCCACGAAATCGTTGGGCACGGTGTGCCCACCCTACCTTGGATGGTTTCCAACATGATGAACGAACTGCAACAGACCTCCACGATCTTTGGCGGCAACATGCCGTACATCGAGGAACAATACGAAAATTATTTAGCCAACCCAGCGTCGGTGGATGCGAAGTGGCGTGACTACTTCGACGCCATGCGCGCGGGTGCTCCGGACGTCGCCCATCAGCCTGTGATTGATGCTTTTGCCGCGATGGCCAAATCGCGCAAAGCCGCTGTGGCAAGTATCGACGCGTCGATGATGGACAAGCAGTTGGGCGTGATGAAGCTCATTCATGCGTATCGTTTTGTCGGTGGTCGTATCGCCGATATTGATCCGTTGAAACGACAGGAAGTGCCGTTCATCAAAGAGCTCGATCATAAGCATCATGGCTTGGTCGACAGCGATATGGAGACTGAATTTTCCACCGGCTTGCTTCCCGTAAACGGTCAGAGCCGCGCCAAACTTAAAGATATCGTCAGTACGCTGCGTACGATTTATTGCCGCAGTGTCGCCGTTGAGTACATGTACATGGCCAATGAGGACGAGCGCGAGTGGCTGCGACTGCGCATTGAGTCGACGCAACTCAAACCGAGTTTTACGGTGGAGCAAAAACGGCACATCCTTGAACGCCTGACGGCTGCCGAGGGCTTGGAGCGCTACCTGCACACCAAGTATATGGGCCAGAAACGCTTCTCCGGTGAGGGCGGCGACACCATCATTGCGGTGCTCGATCACATGTTGCAAAAGGCGGGCTCTGCGGGCGTGCAAGAAACCGTGATCGGTATGGCGCATCGCGGGCGTCTGGGCGTTCTCGTCAACACGTTCGGCAAATTGCCCGCTGACTTGTTCGCCGAATTTGAAGGTAAATACGACACCACGCTGTCTGCCGGTGACGTGAAATATCACAAGGGTTTTTCGAGCGACATCACCACGCCCGGTGGCCCGATGCACATCACACTGGCCTTCAATCCATCGCACCTTGAGATCGTCAATCCGGTCGTAGTCGGCTCGGTGCGCGCACGTCAGCATCGTCGCGGGGACAAAAATGGGAAGCAGGTGCTGGGCATCCTGCTGCACGGGGATGCCGCGGTTGCTGGTCAAGGTGTCGTGCAGGAGACGCTCGCGCTATCGCAGACGCGGCACTACGGCACTGGTGGCACGATGCATATCGTGGTCAACAATCAGATTGGCTTCACCACCAGCGACCCGCGCGATGTGCGCTCGTCGTTGTACTGCACCGATATTGCAAAGATGGCCGAAGTGCCGATCTTCCACGTCAATGCGGACGATCCTGAAGCTTGCTTGCTGGTCACCGAAATCGCGCTCGACTACCGCACTATCTTCCACAAAGACGTGTTCATCGACGTGGTCTGCTTCCGTCGCCTCGGTCACAACGAGCAGGACGAGCCGATGGTGACGCAGCCGTTGATGTACAAAAAAATTCATCAACATCCAGGAACACGCAAACTCTACGCCGACAAGCTCGAAGCGGAAGGCACCATCAAGCCGGGCGAGGGCGACGTCTACGTTACCGCCTTCCGCGACGCGATGGACAAGGGTACGCACACCAACAAGACGATTCTTTCGAACTTCGTTGCGCCGTACCAGCAGGACTGGGCGAAGTACGTGAATCGCAAATGGACGGATCACGCCGATACCGCGTTGCCGTTGAAAACAGTTAAGGAACTTGCAAAACGCCTGACTACAGTTCCCGAAGGATTCATGCTGCAATCGCGCGTTGAGAAAATGCTCGCGGATCGCAAAGCGATGGGCGAAGGCAAGTTGCCAGTCGACTGGGGCATGGGCGAAAACCTCGCGTACGCATCAATCGTCAATGAAGGCATTGGTATTCGTTTGTCGGGTGAAGATTGCGGTCGCGGCACCTTCTCGCATCGCCACGCCGTGTTCCACGATCAGGATCGTGAAAAGTGGGACAGCGGCAGCTACACGCCGTTGCAGCACATCAGAGACAAGCAGGGAGAATTTCTCGTCATCGACTCGATTCTGTCCGAAGAAGCAGTGCTGGGCTTTGAGTACGGCTACTCCACATCGGAGCCGAATCAGCTCGTGTTGTGGGAGGCGCAGTTCGGCGACTTCGCTAACGGCGCGCAGGTGGTGATCGATCAGTTCATCAGCTCGGGCGAGGTGAAGTGGGGTCGCATCTGCGGTCTGGTGTTGCTGCTGCCGCACGGTTATGAGGGCCAAGGGCCGGAGCATTCGTCGGCGCGACCTGAGCGATTCCTGCAGTTATGCGCAGAGCACAACATGCAAGTCGTCGTACCGTCGACACCGGCCCAGTGCTATCACATGATTCGGCGCCAGATGCATCGTGACTGGCGCCGTCCGCTAATCGTGATGACGCCGAAGTCGCTGCTGCGCCACAAAGAGGCGGTCAGCACACTCGAAGAATTGGCCGACGGCACGTTCCAGTCAGTGATTGGCGAGACCGAAAAAATTGTTGCCAAGAACGTCAAGCGCGTGATCGTGTGTTCGGGCAAGGTTTACTACGAACTGCTCGCGCATCGCCGTGATCAGGACATCAAAGACGTGGCCATCATTCGTCTGGAACAGCAGTACCCGTTCCCGCATGATGACTTCAAAGCACAGCTCAAAAAATTCCCTAACGCGCACGAAATCGTGTGGTGTCAGGAAGAGCCGCAGAATCAGGGTGCATGGTATCGCCTGATGGCGTACTTCCGCGCTGACGTTAAGCCTGAGCAGGTGTTGCTGTATGCGGGTCGCGCTGTCAGCGCGTCGCCAGCAGTCGGCTATTTGTCCAAGCACAATTTGCAGCAGAAGGAGCTGGTTGAGAGCAGCTTCAGCTCGAAGCTCGGTACTGGGCAAATGCTTACTAATCTTTAATCGTAAACAATCGTCGGGTGGGTTTCAACCCACCTCAAGTTGATACCAACCCATTCACGACAGGCAACACCGACACAGATGCAGTAGTCGTTGTTCACGGAGTAACAAGAAAATGTTGATCGAAATAAAAGTCCCGCAACTGGCCGAAGGCACCCCGGAGGGCACGCTCGCGGTCTGGCACGTCAAAGCGGGCGATACGGTCAAACGCGACCAAAACCTCTGCGACATCGAAACCGATAAAGTCGTGCTTGAAACGCCAGCCCAGGCCGACGGTGTGCTGGTCGAAATCAAAGTTCAGCCCGGTGCGACCGTTACCTCGGGCGTTGTGCTCGGTGTAATGGATACCGAGGGAAAAGCCGGTGCTGTGGCTGTAAGCGCGAACTTGGCCGCCGTCTCTGTAGGCGCGGACTCGGCCGCGCCCGCTCTGGTGCAAAGCGGGAGCGCGGCCAAGTCCGCGCCTACCGAACCGGTCGCGTTACCCGCAGCGAAGAAAATGATGGCCGATCAGGGCATCGATGCTGCGAGCGTTTCCGGCACGGGCCGTGGTGATCGCATCACCAAAGGCGACGTAATCGCCGCCGTAGAAGCGAAATCCAGCGTAGGCGCGGACTCGGCCGCACAGCCCCCTGTCACGCCGAGCGCGGCCAAGTCCGCGCCTGCGTCACCGCCTCCACTCAACGTCCCACTGGGCAACCGCCCGGAGCAGCGCGTGCCAATGACCCGCTTGCGCATGCGCGTGGCCGAGCGTCTCGTTCAGTCGCAATCCACTGCTGCCATTCTGACCACGTTCAACGAGGTCAACATGAAGCCCGTGATTGATCTGCGCACCACCTACAAAGACAAGTTTGAAAAAGTCCATGGCGTCAAGCTTGGCTTTATGAGCTTCTTCGTCAAAGCCGCCGTTCACGCGCTCAAGATGTATCCGGTGGTCAACGCCTCTATCGACGGCAATGACATCGTCTATCACGGCTATTTCGACATCGGCATTGCCGTTGGCTCGCCACGCGGTCTGGTGGTGCCAATACTGCGCGACTGCGACCAGATGAGTATCGCCGACATCGAAAAGAAAGTCGCCGACTACGGGAAACGCGCTGGCGAAGGCAAGCTTGGTATCGAAGAACTGACCGGCGGTACGTTCACGATCAGCAACGGCGGCACCTTCGGCTCCATGCTGTCCACACCAATCATCAATCCGCCACAAAGCGCAATTCTCGGCGTGCACGCCACGAAAGACCGTGCCGTGGTTGAGGCCGGCCAGATTGTCATTCGACCGATGAACTATCTCGCCATGTCGTATGACCATCGGATTATCGATGGACGTGAAGCCGTGTTGGCGCTGGTGGCGATGAAAGAGGTGCTGGAAGATCCGGCGCGGTTGTTGCTGGATTTATGATGGTTAGACTTATCGCGCTAAGTGTTGCCGCAATATCGTTGCTGTTGCACGGCTGTGTTGTGACTGCCAACACGCAAGTGGCGGAATCGCAGGCATCAGCTTCGACACCGGCCTTGCAATACAAACGCGTCGCACTAGCTGTAGTGACGAACAGTAAATTCTCGCAACAGTACGTTGGATTTACGGTCTTCAACAATTGGTCTGTTGATGAGGATTTCTCCAAACGCGCTGTTGATGACGCAATAGAGCGTGAGGCAAATACGGCGTTTGCAGACGCAGGCATTCTGGCAGTGCCCGTGTCTGCTTCGCGCGAACGCATTCGGAGTGTTGTGTCCGCAGTGCAACGTGTCGGTGAATCATCCGTGTTTCGCGACACTTGGGGAACCCTTAGGCCGTCGTTACTGCCGATGCTCGGGGCCAGCGGCGTTGACGCGGTAGTGCTCATTACGCATCAAGGCCCTTCGGCATATCCCCTGATCGTGCGACCATCGGGAGTGAAAGGAGCGTTCCTATCGCGTTTCGGCGGCGCTACTCTCGAAATGTTGGTGCTTGACCCCACTTCTTTAAGTCTCATTGGATCGGCGGTTTGAAGAGCGACTTCACAAAGTCTTGGAATTACCCAGCCGAACACTTTCGCCCACGCGCAGAACTTGATCCGGCGTTGGTTGTGACTCGTTGGACGGAACGGACGAAGACGGCTTAGGATGCGTATGTGAACGGAATCGTCAAATCCTCGCGCGCTGCGATCATGCCGACGCTTAGCAAGGTTACGTCACGGTAGCGGCGCATTGGCCCGTTAGGGTGGGCACCCCGTGCCCCCGACAACGCCGATTGACACTGTGGCAGATAAAGCCGTTCCGACCATTCGACAATGAAAACAACTCAGTACTTTCTCGCCACGCGCACCCGCCCTGACCGCGTCACTATCCGCGATGAGTGGATTCAACTGGTGCTGGCAAATGCAATGCGAACGGAAACTCAGGCAGACGGTCGAGTTCGTAGATGGGCTGCCATCGACGATGCTGACGGACGAATGCTCCGCGTTGTGACCTTAGACGATGGCGAAACGGTACACAATGCATTCTTCGACAGGAGTTTTAAGCCATGAAGATCAAATATTTTGCGGATACGGACACGCTCTACATTGAGTTTCGCGGAGCCACGATCACCGAAACCCGCGATCTTGATGAGAACACGGTTCTTGACGTCGATGCTGATGGAAACATTTGCGCGCTTACGATGGAGCACGCCAAGTCGCGGGCTGACATCCCCAGTTTTTCATTCGAACAAGTCGCGGCTTAGTACGAGGTAGCCGGGTAGGGTGGGCACCCCGTGCCCGTCGTGAGGATTTATGGACGGCTTGGGGGGGGCACGGGGTGCCCACCCTACGAAAGACAGATATGGATCAATTTGACGTTGTGGTAATTGGTGGTGGCCCCGGCGGCTACGTCGCGGCGATTCGGGCTGCACAACTAGGTTTTAAGACAGCGTGTATCGACGACTGGAAGAATGCGGCAGGCAAGCCTGCGCCGGGTGGTACGTGTACCAATGTCGGGTGCATTCCATCGAAGGCGTTGCTGCAATCGTCCGAGCATTTTGATCATGCGCGACATCACTTCGTAGAGCACGGCATCACGGCGTCTGGCGTGAAGATGGACGTGGCGAAAATGCTTGCGCGCAAGGACTTGGTCGTCAAGCAGAACAACGACGGCATCCTGTACCTGTTCAAAAAGAATAAGGTCACCTTCTTTCACGGGCGCGGCTCGTTCGGCGGCGCGGCGAAGGATGGCGTTTATCAAATCGACGTGACCGAGCCCGCCAGGACAAGCATTGTGGGCAAGCACATCATCATCGCCACGGGCTCTAACGCACGTGCGTTGCCGGGTGCTGCGTTTGATGAAAAATTGATCCTGTCGAATGACGGTGCGCTGCGCATCGGCGAAACGCCAATGTCACTCGGCGTGATTGGTGCCGGTGTGATTGGCCTCGAAATGGGTTCGGTATGGCGTCGCCTCGGTGCCGACGTGACCGTGCTTGAAGGCCTGCCGACGTTTCTCGGCGCAGTGGACGAGCAGGTCGCGAAAGAAGCGTTGAAGCTGTTCACCAAACAGGGCCTGAAAATCAGTCTTGGCGTCAAAGTTGGCGCGATCCAAACAGGCAACAACAACGTTTCGGTGGAATACACCACGGCAGACGGTAAGACCGAAAATGCCACCTTTGAGCGGCTCATCGTGTCCATCGGTCGCGAGCCGAACACGAATGGTTTGAACGCTGACGCTGCGGGTGTGAAGCTCGACGAACGTGGTTTCGTCACCGTTGATGGTGATTGCAAAACGACCGCCGCGAATGTCTGGGCAGTGGGCGACGTCGTACGCGGCCCGATGCTCGCGCACAAGGCTGAGGAAGAGGGCGTCGCAGTGGCTGAGCGTCTCGCGGGCCAGCATCCGCATATCGATTTCAACTGCATTCCGTGGGTGATTTATACCTCACCGGAAATCGCCTGGGTCGGCCAGACCGAGCAGCAATTGAAGGCGGCGGGCGTTGCCTACAAGGCGGGCAGTTTCCCGTTCATGGCCAACGGTCGCGCGCGCGCGTTGGGAAGCACCGACGGCTTCGTGAAGATCATCGCTGATGCCAAGACCGATAAAGTGCTTGGCATGCACGTCATCGGCGCGATGGCCTCTGAGCTCATTGCTGAAGGCGTAATGGCAATGGAATTCGGTGCGTCGTCCGAAGACATCGCGCGCATTTGTCACGCCCATCCGACGTTGTCTGAGGCGACAAAAGAGGCCGCGCTGGCGGTGGATAAGCGTACGTTGAATATGTGATGTGTTGGTCGTTGATTAATTGCTTCGCCACCGATGCTTGACTCTGTAGCAGCGGCTCGGTCGCAACCCGCACGCCGCAAAATTCGCGAGGTCGCGGCAACGCCGCTCCCACAGCGACCGAAGTATTGCTGCTAACCATGCGCCTAGCCCTAGACAAAATCTGCCAACAACGCGGCATCACGCTTGACGCTGCACAGCAGCATGCAGCGGATCGCTTGGTGCAGCTCAATGACGAATTGACGGTACTCCGCGGAAAACGTGCATCGATGATTGGCCGTATGTTTGTGCGGCCTGATGTGCCGCGCGGCATTTACCTCTACGGTGGAGTAGGTCGGGGAAAAAGTTTTTTGATGGACGCGTTCTACGGCGTGTCAAGACACCGGCGCAAAACTCGCGTGCACTTTCATGCTTTCATGCGCAGCGTTCATGAAGAGCTTCGTGGCTTAAAGCACGAGGCCGACCCGTTGATTGCGGTGGCTGAGGGCTTGGCCAGAAAGTATCGCTTAATTTGCTTTGATGAATTTCACGTCAGTGACATTGCCGATGCGATGATTTTGGGGCGCCTGTTGTCGCATTGTTTTGAGCACGGCATCGTGTTTGTGATGACATCGAACTACGCGCCGGACAAACTTTATCCTGACGGGTTGCAGCGGCAAAATTTCCTGCCGACGATTGCGTTGATTAAAGAGCGAATGGACGTGGTGGAGGTGGATTCCGGCGTGGACTATCGCCGCCGCACGCTTGAGCAGGACAATGTGTATCACTGGCCACAAGGCGCTGAGGCCGATAAACGGCTCGCCATGACGTTTGCTCGCTTGGCGACCGATAAACCTTCCTCTGACACAAAAATCACGCTCTATGGCCGTGAAATCTCTCTGCGCAAGCGGGCCGCAAAGGTCATCTGGTTTGATTTCGCGGCGCTGTGCGAAACGCCGCGGTCGCAGAACGATTATTTGGAGCTGGCGCGGGCGAATCACGCGCTGCTGCTCTCCAACGTGCCCTTGCTGAGCACGAAAGACGCCAACGTGATTCGTCGCTTCACTCTGCTGGTAGACGTGCTGTACGACCATCGCGTCAAGCTCATCATGAGCGCGGCGGCGTCGCTCGCCGACATCTCAAACGTAGACGAAGCGATGACCGACAGCGACACGCGCCGCGTGCTTGGCGAGTTCAGTCGAACGACATCGCGGTTGACTGAAATGCAGAGCGCCGAATACATGAGCGAAGCGCATATTTCGTCGCTGTCGCGCTAGCGAAAACAGAGAACTATGAGTAGACCTATGGGAAACAGCTTTACGCTACGACGACCGCCATGTTTGGGCTAGGGCGAATAAACGTCGCAACTTGACTATTGTTTCTTTAGGCCCTTAGCCCGCGTAGAGTGGCGCGAACAGGCAAAAAGCTATGGCGGCGGCGCTAGCCAATCACCGCTATCGTTATCCAGTACGAAACGAGACCGACAGCAATCGAAAAGAGCCCCACCATTCGAAGTTGACCATCGTTCAACTGCGCGACTTTGGTCATCGTCTCGCGCCAGACTTTGGGCGCTATGAAGGGCAGCAATCCCTCGATGACGAGCACGAGGCATAGCGCGGAGAAGAATTCCATGTTTAAAGTGATGAAGTGACGAGGTGACAAAGCGACGAGGTGACCGTCATGTTTGTCACGTTGTCATCTCATCACCCGAACAATCACTTACCCTTCGCACCGCTCTGCTTCAGAAACTTGAAGAAGTCGCTGCTCGGGTCAAGCACCATCACGTCGCCCTTGCTTTTGAAGGTCGCCTTGTACGCGTCAAGGCTGCGGTAAAACGAGTAGAACTCCGCATTTTGGCCATAGGCGCTGCTGTAAACCGCAGCTGCTTTTGCGTCGCCCGTACCCTGCATTTCCTGCGCTTTTTTGTAGGCGTCGGCCAAAATTACCTGCGCCTGCTTGTCAGCATCAGCCTTGATTCGCTCGCCTTCGGCAGCACCGGTGGATCGCGCTTCCGCAGCCACTCGCTGGCGCTCCGAGCGCATACGGTCGAACACGCGGGTCGACACCGAGTCATCAAAATCAACGCGTTTCAGCCGCACGTCGATGATCTTCGCGCCCACTTTCTTCGCGTCGGCTTCGGCAGACTCACGCACCGCAGCCATGATTTTTTCGCGATCACCGGAGATCACTTCTAGCAGCGTGCGACGACCGAATTCTTCGCGCAATAAGGACGTGATGGTCTGCCCGATACGGCGCTCGGCCTGCTTCTCATCGCCACCGACTGCTCGATAAAACTCTTTCGCGTCGACAATTTGCCACTTCACGAACGAATCCACCTGCACTGGCTGGTTCTCTTTGGTGTTGAAGCGCTCGGACTCTGGGCTGTCCAGCGTGAGAATTTGTTTGCTGTACTTGCTGACGTTTTGAATGAACGGCAACTTGAAATTCAGACCGGGCTGATCCTTGGTGGCGACCACTTCGCCGAGCTGGCGAACCATCGCAAACTCGCGCTCGTCGACGATAAACAGCGTCTGTGAAAACGCGAAGATGGCAACGAGAAACGCGGTGAGGACGGGAGCGATTTTGTTCATGCTGGGCTCCTATTTATTAATTGCGTGGTGTTTCGCGGCCACCGCGCGTGGCGTCGCGTGCGGGGGTGCGACCGCTGGCAGGATCGACCGCCGCTGCCGGATCTGGCAGCGCAGGGCGTGTGGCCTCGGGCACTGTAGCGCCTCCAGCGGCAGAACGCGTGCTCTCCATCAGTTTGTCGAGCGGTAAATAGAGCAGGCTTTGGCCCTGCTTTTGATCGACGAAGACTTTGCTTGTGTTGCCCAGTACCGACTGCATCATGTCGATGTAGAGGCGCTCACGGGTCACGCCGGGTGCCTTGTTGTACTCTCCCACGATGGACGTGAAGCGCGCCGCATCGCCCTGCGCACGGGTCAACACGCTTTGCTCGTAACCAGAGGCTTCTTCGAGCAAACGCGACGCTCGACCACGCGCCTCGGGGATCACACGATTGGCGTAGGCCTGACCTTCATTGACCTGACGATCACGATCCTGCTGCGCTTTCACCACGTCTTGGAAAGACTCGATCACGGCCTCAGGCGCTGCAACCGCTTGCAAATTCAACTTGCTAATCGTGATGCCCGTGCCGTAACGGTCCAGCAGTTGTTGCATTAGTTTTTGCGTGGCGCCCGCGAACTCTTCACGGCCCTGATTGAGCAAAAAGTCCATTTTTCGCTTGCCGACGACTTCGCGCATCGCCGTCTCGGCCGCCTGCACCACCGAGTCTTCGGGCCTACGGTTGTTAAACAAAAAGGCCTTGGCATCCGACAACGTGTATTGCACGGCAAACGCGATGTCGATGATGTTCAAATCTTCGGTAAGCATCTGCGACTGCTTGGCGTCGCGCGCGCGACCCGTGCTCTTGCCGCCGATTTCAACCGAGCGAACTTGATTCAAATTGACGAGCGTGGCCGATTCAATGGGCCACGGAAAATGCCATCGAGGGCCCGCGTCAGTGGTCTCAATGTATTTGCCGAAGCGCTGCACGATGCCACGCTTGCCTTCGTCGACAATATAGAAGCCGGTGGCGAGCCACAGCAACACGCCAATGATGGCCGCGATTACCAAACCCCCCGCCGCAAATTTGGGACTAATGGTGGGGAATTTTGGACCACCGTTGCCTCCACCTGTGCCTAATTTCTTCGAGCCCTTCTTGCTGCCAAATATCTCACTGACGCGATCATTGACTTTTTTCATGAGCTCGTCGAGATCGGGCGGGCCGCTGCCTTTGTTGCCTGATGGAGGAGGAGGTGGTGGCGTCGGCGTCGGTGCGGGCGGCGGCGTCGAGCCGCTCGCGGGCTTGTCACTGTTGCTGCCAGAGTCAGCACCCGGTTTGCGGCCCCATTGTGGGTCGTTCAGCGAGAGCTTGATGTTTGAGAAGAGTCGAGTCCACAAAGCGGAAATCGAATTGGTGGTGTGTGTTTTCATTCGGGCCATGATGCGTTTGTGCTCGGTGCGGTGTTTTGCTTAAGCGGCGTTTATCTGGTCGTGTAGGGGGTCGGAAAGCGCGACGTAGTCAATAGTTGGGCGCGGAAAGCGCGCTTGCAAGGCTGCGCGCAGTTCAGGAATACCCGCGCCGGTTTTGGCCGAAACAAACACGCGTCTTGCAAGCCCGCTGTCGCCCATCTCAACCCGGCCAGCATCGGTTCCCAGACCAAGCAAATCGCATTTATTGACCACGATGAGCTGCGGAATATCGGACGCGCCAATTTCTTGGAGCACGAGGTTGACGGCTTCGATCTGTTGGTCGCGCTGATCGCTGGCACCGTCAACCACATGCAGCAGCACATCGGCCTCGACGGCTTCAAGCAACGTCGCCTTGAAGGCATCGACCAACTCATGCGGCAGGTCGCGGACGAAGCCCACCGTGTCGGAGACCACCAGCGGCATCGCCTCTGCCACGTAGAGCTTGCGCACCGTCGTGTCGAGTGTGGCAAACAGTTGGTTCGCGGCAAAAATACCGGCTGAGGTGAGTCGGTTAAACAGCGTGCTTTTGCCCGCGTTGGTATAGCCAACAATCGCGATAGAGCAGGTTTGCGAGCGGTCACGTTGTCGACGCTGCGTTTGCCGTTGGCGATCCACTTTGAACAAGCGCTCTTTCAACGCACGAATGCGCAGCGTGATGAGGCTCTTATCGATCTCAAGCTGCTTTTCACCCGGCCCGCGCATGCCCACGCCACCGCGTTGCCGCTCTAGGTGAGTCCAGCCACGCACGAGGCGGGTTGACATGTGTTCAAGTTGCGCAAGCTCCACCGCGAGCTTGCCTTCGGCGCTGCGCGCGCGCTGGGCGAAGATGTCGAGGATCAGCGAACGACGGTCGATCACGCGACAGGACAGCGCTTTTTCGAGATTGCGTTCCTGAGCGCCGGATAACGAATGATTGAAGATGACGAGTTCCGCCGCGTGCTCTGCGCATGCAGTGCCAACCTCTTCAACCTTCCCTTTACCTGCATAAAGCGCAGGATCGGGGCGGTCGCGTTTGCCGGTAATGAGCGCTGCCGTGTCAACCCCCGCCGACGCGGCGAGCGCCTGCAATTCTTCTAAATCGTCAGTTAGTGCGGTCTTGCCAAACGCAAGCTGCACCAGCACTGCGCGGTCGTTTCCGGCGTGTCGTTCAAACATGCGGGCGCTCCTGTAAATTCATTGTTCGGGCGAACTGCCGCGTTGCCTGGTGCCGACGCGTTGCGCTCGCAACCGAATCCTCATGTACCAAGGCGGTAATGAAGGTTGCTGCGCGCCGTTTGCCTTGCATTTCATCCCGAAGAATGAATTTATAGAAGCGCCCATAAGTCACCGTCGCCGAGAGGTTGATGCGCTATTCAGGCGCTTCGTCTCCGTGCGGAATCGTCACTGCGCGAGCAGGAACAATGGTGGAGATTGCATGTTTGTAGACCATCTGGGTGACGGTGTTTTTGAGCAGAACGACGTACTGGTCGAACGACTCCACTTGGCCCTGCAGCTTGATGCCGTTGACGAGGTAGATGGAGACTTGAACGTGCTCTTTGCGCAGCGTGTTCAGGAACGGGTCTTGGAGGGATTGCCCTTTATTGCTCACTTCTTATTCTCCGAAATTCTTGTTGAATGATGCTTTGTTGTTAGTCACACGTGTCACCAAAACTTAAGCTCCATGGCGTCAGATGGTGCTGGCTTCCGAGAGTTCAAGCGTTGCTGTCAAAAGATATGACAAATGCAAATCAACGTTTGCGCCGACCTGACTTCTCGTCTTCCACATACGGATTATGCCCCGTACGCAGTTCAAGTCGCAGCGGCGTGCCTTGAAGCTGAAAAGCGTCGTGAAAGAAACGCTCCAGAAAGCGCAAATACGTGGCTGACAGCTTGTTCAGTGAGGTGCCGTGAATCACCACCACCGGAGGATTGCTGCCGCCCTGATGGGCGTAGCGCATCTTGGGTCGCAACACGCCTGCGCGCGGCGGTTGCTGCTTGACGATGGCGTCTTGGAGCACGCGGGTCAGCTTGGGTGTGGGCAGCTTTTTGAATGCGGCGGCATGGGCTTTGGCGGCGGACGCCATCACTTTGTCCAGACCCTGTTTGGTCTTGGCGGAAATGACGAGCGTCTCCGCGTAGTCGACGAAATACAGCTTTCGCTCGCAGTCTTCGTTCAACGTTTTGCGTTGTTCCGAGTTCGCGGCGTCCCATTTGTTCAAACAAACCACCAACGCGCGACCCGCGTCCTGAATGAACGACGCGAGCTGCACGTCATGATCGGACACGCTCTGTGTTGCGTCGATCATGAACACCACGACGTTGGCGTCTTCAATCGCCTGCAACGTCTTGATTACCGAAAACTTCTCGATCACATCCGTCGTTTTGCCGCGCTTACGCACGCCGGCGGTGTCGATCAGCGTGTAGTCTTTGCCCTTGTGGACGAAGTCCAGATAAATCGAATCTCGCGTAGTGCCCGGTTGGTCAAACGCGATCACACGCTCTTCGCCGATCAGCGAGTTCACCAGCGTGCTCTTACCCACGTTCGGATGGCCGACGATCGCGATCTTGGTGCGGGCGGGCGGCTCCGGCGCAAAGGCCACACCTTCGCCTTCTTCGCCCCCTTCCCCAGTAGGGCCGCTCGAAATCATCTTGCCTCGCGCATCGAGCTTGACGGGTTCGACGGGCTCGTCCTCATCAGGCGCTTCGGGCGCACCCGGAACCGGCGCTTTTTCCTGCAACGCCAGCTCAAGCAACGCATTCACGCGGTCACCCTGTGTGGCCGAGATCGCGTACGGCTCGCCGATGCCGAGTTCATAAAACTCCGCGGTGACCCGAGCGTCGCTCATGCCCTCGGTTTTGTTGACCGCGAGATACACGGTGCGACCGCGTTTACGCAGCAGCTCGGCGATGCGCGCATCCTGCGGGGTCACGCCAGCACGCCCGTCGACGAGGAAGATGACAATATCAGCTTCATCCAACGCTTGCAGCGTCTGCCGCGCCATTTCTTTGAGAATGCCTTCTTTGGCGACCGGCTCAAAACCTCCGGTGTCAATGACGACAAAGCGACGCTCCCCGACGCGGCCTTGGCCGTACTGGCGGTCGCGAGTGAGACCGGGAAAATCCGCGACTAGCGCGTTACGCGACTTGGTCAAGCGGTTAAAAAGCGTGCTCTTTCCCACGTTCGGGCGGCCGACTAAGGCGATGGTGGGGAGCATGGGGGGAGGGGGCTACTTTACGAGGGAGAGTTGCTCGCGGTTCGAGTCAGTTGATGCAACCAAATCCGCAGCGATAGGTGGTGGATTAACGCGCGGAAACCGCAGCCAACTGGCCGCTCTTGGTTTGCACGAACGCACCGTCGCCGCCAGCCACCAACCCAACGTCGGACGCAAACGCGTCGCCGAGTCCGCGTCCCGCAATCCTACCGGAGTTACGGTCAACGAGGTGCAAAGTGCCCTCTGCGTCCTGAATGGCTAGAAAGTCACCGATCAAAGCGGTGCCAGTGGCGCGCCGTCCGGCGAGCACGTCCTGTTTCCACACCGTGCCGCCAGTGGTTTTGTCGAAGGCTTGCGCAACGCCCTTTTCATCGCTGATGTAGACGTATTTGGCGTCCATCAGCGGGCCCGTCAGCGAGCTTAAATCACGCGACCACAGCAGAGTGCCGCGCACTAGATCGAAGCAGGCCACACGGCCTTGATAAGCGGCAGCACAGATGCGCTCGGTGTCGAGCGCCGGACGACCGACTACGTCAACCAATCGCTCCAATTCTGACGCACCCTTGGGCGTGGCAACAGTGGCCTCCCAGCCGATTGCTCCGTTAGCCGCGTCCATCGCCAGCAATTTGCCTTGCGCCGTGCCCACGAAAACCGCACCGCGACCGGCGAGCGGAATGGCGCTAGAGCGCACGGTCAGCGAGGGCAGCGGGCGCTGCACGATCCACTTACGGGCACCCGTTTTGGGGTCAAGCGCGGTGATCGCGCCGTCGCCGCCGAGGATCACAACAGCCGCCTCGGTGATCGCGGCAGGCGCGATGACCTCAGAGGAAACCTTGGCGCTCCACAACAGCGCGCCGTTCATGTCCAACGCCACGACTTCGGCCTTGTTGGTGCCCACGACGATCATGTCAGCGGAGGCAGCCACGCCGCCCGAGACCGTGCCCTTGCCACTCGGCACTTGAAAACGCCCAACCACAGCGCCGGATTTTTCGTCGGCAACGATAACTGTACCGCTCGGATGCGCGGCATACACACGACCATTGGCGACCGCTGGAATCAGGCTGCTTGTCTGCTTGCCGCCGAGCGCGTTTTGCCAGCCCGTGGCCACGCTTGCGCTGCCGGTGACAGCGGGCAGTGGCAATATTTTTTTGTCGCTGCTGCTGAACCATGACATCGAGCTGCAACTGGCCAGCGTCATGGCCACGGTGAGCAGGCTGGCGCGTTGCAATAAGCGTTGAGCGGCGATCATTTCGCAGCTCCTGTTGCGGTCGCGACCGCATCAAGTTTCATTTGCGTGTACTGCTTGACCGAGCCTTTAGGATCGAGCTTTACGAGAGCTGCCTCATACGCGGTCTTCGCGTCAGCGGGCTTGCCTTGCAGGTTGAAAATGTCGCCCTTCATATCGAGGAACAGGCCTTCAAACGCTTCGCTGCGCTTGGCGTCGAGCGCGGCAATCGCTGCGTCATACTGCTTTTGATCGAGTAAAACCGCTGCAAGGCGCAAGCGGGCAATGCTCGTGATTTCAAGCTCTTTGCTGTTGGCCACAGCCCATTCGAGTTGCGTTTTCGCTGCGGGCAAATCGCCAGCGTCAAAAGCCACCTTCGCTGCCAGCAACGCGCCGCGTGGTGCGTAGGCTGTGTTGGGAAATTTCTCGATCAGCTGCGCCACGGCGTCTTTTGCCTTCGCCGTTTCGTTTTTGGTCGCCGCATCGGATAGCGCAAAGTACAGGCTCGCGGCTTCAACGGCCTGTTTGTTGGTGTAATACTTCCAGCCCTGATTGGCCGCGATGAGTAGGGCCACCACGGTGACGGCCGCCGTGACGAAATTGCCAAAGCGCGCCCACCAAGCTTTAAGGTCGCCCAGTTTTTCTTGTTCGTCTAGATCGTATGCAGCCATGATGGAAGTGAGAGTTCTGTGGTCGGTGAGAGAAATTGAGAGAGGGCGAGCCTAGCCGCGCAAGTGCGCCGCGACAGCCGAACTAGTAATTATCGCCTGTTCGCCCTGAATCGCAGCGCCTTGGGCGTCGCGCAGTGGTTTTACGGCCACCGTGCCCGCTGCAACTTCGTTGTCGCCGATGACGAGCGCATAGCGTGCGCCGCTGGCGTCGGCCTTTTTCATTTGGCTTTTGAAGCTGCCGCCATTGGCATGCTGTGCGATGGCGAGGCCCGCGTCGCGGAGCGTTTCAGCGAGCGAGCTGGCGGTTTTTTGTGCGGCGTCCCCCGCGTGAACGATGTAGGCGTCAAGCGTTGCCACCGGCGTCGAGTCGGCCAACATCATCAGCACCCGCTCGATGCCCATGCCAAAGCCGATGGCCGGTGTCGGCTTGCCGCCGAGTTGCTCGAAAAGCCCATCGTAGCGACCGCCACCGCACACCGTAAGCGGGCTGCCGAATCGGTCGGTCACGAACTCAAACGCGGTGCGGTTGTAGTAATCCATGCCGCGCACGATGCGCGGATTCACCGCGAACGGCACGTTCGCCTCGGTGAGCAATTGCTGTAATTTCGCAAAGTGCGCCCGTGATTCGTCTTGCAACGAATCGAGCAGCACGGGTGCGGTTTTGTTCACCTCGATCACGCTGGCCACCTTGCTGTCCAAAATGCGCATCGGGTTGGTGTGCAGGCGGCGTTTGGCTTCGTCGTCGAGGGCGGGCAGTTGGGCCTCGTAATGGGCGATGAGCTTCTCGCGATAAGCCGCCCGCTCGTCCACGTTGCCAAGCGAGTTGATTTCAAGTCGCACATCATTGATACCCAGCTCGCGCCAAATGCGCGCCGTCATCACCATAATTTCCGCGTCTACATCGGGCCCGTCAAAACCGAAGCATTCGACGTCGAACTGGTTGAACTGACGATAGCGGCCCTTCTGCGGACGCTCGTGGCGGAACACTTCACCCATCGTGTAGATACGCACCGGACCGTTGTACGTGAGGTTCGCCTCGACCGCAGCGCGCACCAGGCCCGCCGTCAGTTCCGGGCGCAGCGTCAGTTTTTCGCCGTTCAACTTGTCTTCGAAGGAATACATCTCCTTTTCAACAATGTCGGTCACCTCACCGATCGAGCGAACAAATAGCGGCGTGTACTCAACGATGGGCGCCCGCATGTTGCGATAGCCGTATTGGCGGGCAACCCGCGTCACGGTGTCCTCAAAAAATTCCCACTTTGAAGCATCGGCGGGGAGAACATCGTTCATGCCCCGTACGGCTTGTAGTTTTTCCATGACTTCTGCTTGTGATTGGGTTCAGTGGTTTAGTGGACGAAGCCTCGGGTGCGATACCCCCGCCAAGGGTTGCTCAATGGCAGGGAAGGCGGCCCTGCAGGATCCGCTCCAGAAATTACGCGACTCAGGAAACTAACAGCATTTGGCGCTATCCATTTTTTTATAACGGCTAGCCGCTGATTTATCAATTTATCGACTAATAGCAAAAATTACAGTTAGCCCTGATTGAATAAGGCTTAGTGAAAAAAGCTGCTCTGCGACAAGCGCCGACTTAAGCTATATTATCTAACACCCATGGCAGCCACTTTGGATGTGTGTAGACCGTATGAAACCGTACATGCCCAAGGCAATCATGGCCCTTCAAATCGCCAATCCTGAAGTTGTGGCCGAAGTGGCCGAACTTGCCGCGCCCTTGGGTCTATCCAAAACCGCCGCCGTAGAGCGCGCGGTGAATGAAATGCTCGCGACAAAAGCCACGCCCAAGCATGACTATTTTGAGCGGCAGTTACGGGCGCTGCTCGATTAGAACCACGCGCTGCTCGTTGAACCCACCGCGGACCCTACTTTTGAGTTGGAATGCGACGAATCGGGCCCGCCCAAATGATGACCGCGGTCGACACCTCGGCGCTCAGGGCCATCATTCTTGAAGAGCCCGATTGGCAAGACATCGCACCCCTGATCGCCACCGCATCCGACGTTTTTATACGCGCCGCCACGCTTACCGAAACGCTCATCGTCACCCAAGTAAAACGCGGTGCACGAGCCCGAAGCTTGGTCAATCACGCCATGCAACCGTCACGCTTTGAAGTGGTGACGGTCGGCACGGCAATGACCCAACTCGCCTATGACGCTTTCGAAATTTACGGCAAAGACTTAGGCCACGCCGCTCAACTCAACTTCTGCGACACCTTCAGCTATGCGCTAGCCAAGATCAAAAACGTGCCGCTGCGGTTCAAGGGTACTGATTTTTCAAAAACAGACGTACAGTCGGCAGTGTTGGCTTAGAGCTAGTCTAACTGTGTCACAAACGCAATCGACGGATAACCCAGAGGCAATGCGTGCAATATCCGACGGCGCGAGCGAGGCTGATTGCGTGTGTTACACAGTAAGACTATTCATCGAAGTGATTGGTCACCAGGAAGAAAATTTAGCATCGATACAGTGGACGGCTAAAGCCAGCGTTTGATTGAGGTCTACGTACAATTTAGCAACGCCTCATCGTACACAAGATGTCTAAGCTTGAACCCGAATCGGAATGACTTTGAGTGCGTCTGAAGGTCGCTGATCCGTCTGTCCCGACGACCCGCGCGAACCGTTGCGATAAGTGCGCTGCACATACGCATCCAGCATAGCCTGAAAGTCCTCGGCGATGCGGTCGCCTTTAAGTGTCACCGTTTTCTTGCCGTCTTCATACACCGGCGCCACTGGCAGCTCGCCCGTACCCGGCAAGCTGATACCGATATTGGCCATTTTGGATTCGCCGGGGCCGTTGACGACGCAGCCCATGACCGCTACGCTCATCGATTCGACGCCGGGATGATGTTCGCGCCAGACCGGCATTTGCGCTCGCAGATAACTCTGCGTTTTTGCCGCGAGTTCCTGAAAAAATGTACTCGTGGTGCGGCCACAACCGGGGCAGGCGGTGACCAGTGGCGTAAAGCTGCGCAGGCCCATGGTTTGCAGCATTTCCTGCGCGACGATGACCTCTTTGGTGCGGTCGCCGCCGGGCTCCGGGGTGAGCGAAACGCGGATGGTGTCGCCGAAGCCTTGCTGCAGCAGAATCGCCATCGCTGCGGTGGACGCGACGATACCTTTGCTGCCCATACCCGCTTCGGTCAAGCCGAGATGCAGCGGATAGTTGCAACGCGCGGCGAGATCGCTGTAAACCGCGATCAAATCCTGCACGTCGCTGACCTTGCACGACAAGATAATTTTGTTGCTCGGCAGACCTACATCCTCAGCCAGTTTGGCTGATTCGAGCGCTGAGGTGACGAGGGCGTCGCGCATGACCCGTTGAGCGGATTTAGGTTGCGTTAGGGCGGCGTTTTCGTCCATCAGGCGCCCCATCAAGTCTTGATCGAGGCTGCCCCAGTTGACGCCAATGCGCACCGGCTTATCGAGCTTGCAGGCGATCTCGATCATCTGCGCGAACTGGGTGTCGTGTTTGTTGCCGCGACCTACGTTGCCCGGATTGATGCGGTACTTCGCGAGTGCTTTGGCGCAATCGGGATAGTCGCGCAGCAGCTTGTGACCGTTATAGTGAAAGTCGCCAACCAGCGGCACATTGCAATGCAGGCGGTCGAGGCCGTTGCGAATGGCGGCAACGGCAGCAGCGGCTTCCGGTGAATTCACGGTGATGCGAACGACCTCAGAGCCCGCGTTCGCCAACGCAAACACCTGATCGATAGTGCTCTGAATATCGGCGGTGTCGGTGTTGGTCATCGACTGCACCATGATCGGGGCGCCACTACCGACGCGCACATGGCCAATGTTTACCTGTTGCGTGACGCGGCGCGGTCGCGGAAAAAGCATGGGATTACTCAAAACTTTTCAACGTTATTCCACACGAAAACGCGCCACATCATTACGTGTCAGCTCCGTCATGTCAAACGGTTTGCCGTCGATGGTGACCACTACGTTGCCGGCGTTGCCGACAGTGAACGACAGTGGCACCGCGCCGTTAAATTCACGCGTGCCCGGCACGGCCGTTTCAGAAAAAATAACGTCGCCTTTGCTGCGAACCTCTGTCCACGACTTGCCCTTGAAGCTGAGCGAAATACGCTTCTCGCCTGCCGCAGGCACCGGTGCGGGTGAAGGCAGCGCCAGCACAAGGGTAGGCGCAGCGATCTCAAGTGTTATTGTGCCTGCTGCCCTAGGTGATACGTTTGGCGCGATCACGGCGCCGGAGGAAGTGCTTGGCGTGGCGGGTGGGCTTGCAGCGCTTGCAGTACTTGCCGCGTTGGGCGTCAGCATTACCGCCGCGGTTTTTTCACCCGATTCGGCCTTCAGCACAAACGCACTTTTGACGATTGGTGTGGCGCTGGTTGACAAAAATTTCGACGGATCCCAGCCAAACCATTTGTGGCCCTGAACGTACAACACGCCAATCACAAGCGCCGCAATCAACACCGCCGGGACAACCCAGCGAGCCGCGCTAAATCCGTTTCGATCCGCCTGTTGAACGATCTCACCTATGGCCGCCGGGGTGGGCTTGAGCTGGTTTGCGGAATGCGGTTGAGACGCTACTTGGTCGAGCCCTAGGCTGTCGGGGTCAACGCCCACCAGTCGCGCGTAATTGCGCATGAATCCACGGGTGAATGTTCGCTCGGGCAGCGCACTCCAATCGCCGGTTTCAATGGCCGCGATTTGTCGCGGCGACAGCTTCAATTTGCTCGCAATGTCTTCTTGTGACAGGCCCGCCAATTGCCGCGCCACTCGCAGCGTTTCGCTAGGGGTTGCAGCGCCACTCCCGCTCCCGTTCGTGGGGCTCGCATCCACAGTCATACTCACTCGCAGCCCCCTTTGGCCAATTGCGCGTTAAGGGGAGAATTAGCATAGCGCGATTTAAGCTGCTGCGCATACGATTCTTCAGCGGCACGATCACCTAGTCGTTTCTCGGCACACGCGCCGTAAAAAAACAATTCCGCGCTCTGTGGTTGCGCGCCTAGGCCCATGCGCACTTGCTTTCGCGCTTCATCAAGCCGTGCGGTTTTCAGCGCGATAGCCGCCAGTCCCTGATAGCCGCGCGAACTAAACGGCTGAATCTGCACCAACCGCGTGAAATACACCTCAGCAGGCCGGATCATGGCAGCCTCCATTGCACAACTGCCAGCATTCTCAAGCGCGATGTTAGGTGTGGTGTAGAGCGGCAATCGCAACGCGGCATCGAATTGTTCCAGCCCTTCTTTAACGCGGTTCTGGCGGCACAGATACGAGCCGTAATTGTTGCGAATATCGCCTTCGACCGGCGCGACCGTAATGGCTTGCTTGAACGACACGTCGGCCTTGGCGAACTCCCCCAAATCGGCATACACTAGGCCCAAAATACTGTGCGCCACGCCGTAGCGCGCATCGAGCCTGATCGCTTCGCGCAGTTCGTCCAGCGCCACGCTCATCTGGCCGCGCTGAAAGTAATTGGATGCCAATTCAGTGTGCACTTTGGCGCGATAGCGAAGCGGGTCATCCGCACGACCTTCGGTCGCGGACTGCGTGTTCTCATCCGGCTTCTCGCGATTACCGAGCACGGCGCAACCTGAGAGCGCACACGTTAAGACGAATAAAGCGCTCAGCGCTGACAGACTCCAAAAATTAGTAGCAAGTCTCACGCGTTTTCTCCCACTATATTCGCCATTCTCGCAGCATGGATGGCAATCACGGTTCCGGCGTTCGCCGCTGAAGTCGTTCTGCGCGTTCTATCTTTAATTTGTCCCGCCAATTGCCCACACGCCGCGTCGATGTCGTCGCCCCGCGTTTTGCGAATCGTCGTCACAATCCCCGCGTCCGACAGGCGGCGCTGAAAGGCGAGGATGTGCTCGCGTGGCGACTTCTTGAATTCAGAGTTGGGGAACGGATTGAACGGAATCAGATTAAATTTGCACGGCACTTGGCGCGCAATTTTTATCAGCGCCTCAGCGTGTTCCATTTGATCGTTGACCCCGTCAAGCATCACGTATTCAAAAGTAATGAAATCGCGCGGCGCAAATTCGAGATAACGGTTGCACGCGGCCAGCAGCTCGGCAATCGGGTAGCGCTTGTTGATGGGCACCAGGACGTCGCGCAGCGCGTCGGTAGGCGCATGCAGGCTAACCGCGAGCGCAACTGGGCAGCGCTTCGCCAGCTCGTCAATCTGTGGCACCAAGCCTGACGTTGATACCGTGACGCGACGACGCGACAGGCCGTAAGCGTTGTCGTCAAGCATCAATTCAAGCGCAGGCACCACGGCTCCAAAATTGGCCAGCGGCTCGCCCATCCCCATCATCACCACATTGGTGACCGGCTGCACGCCGTCCAAGGTGCGGCCCACGATGCCTAGATCAGCTTTGAGCGTGAGGTCGGCGTAACGCAGTTGACCGATGATTTCGGCGGTGGACAAGTTGCGGTTGAAACCCTGCTTACCCGTGGAGCAAAAGGCGCAATCAAGCGCACAGCCAGCCTGTGACGAGATGCACAGCGTGCCGCGACCTTCTTCAGGAATAAACACCGCATCGACCGCGCTGCTGCCCACGTCGAACAACCATTTTCGGGTGCCATCTGACGCGGTGGAATCACGGATCACCGTGAGGTCGCGAATTTCGGCGTGCGCGGCGAGGGTTTTGCGCGTGCCCTTGGCGATATCGGTCATCGCCGCAAACTCAGTGACCTGCGATTGATGCAGCCACTTCAATGTTTGTTTCGCGCGCATTTTCACGCTGGACGGCTTCTCGCCGACCTGCGCAAAAAAAGCCGCCAGCGCGGGCTGGTTCAGCTCTAGAAGATTCTGAAGATGGGTGGACACTTCAATTTGAAATTTAAGCGCGCTGTACTGAATACTTCGCTGATTACCTCGCGCCGAAAACTTGGCTTTGCGGGAAGAAATATGCGATTTCCTGAGCGGCGGTTTCGACCGCATCAGAACCGTGCACCGCATTGGCATCAATCGAGTCAGCAAAGTCAGCGCGGATCGTTCCGGGGGCGGCCTTCTTGGGATCAGTTGCGCCCATCAGGTCACGGTTTTTAAGGATTGCGCCTTCGCCTTCGAGCACTTGCAGCACGACCGGGCCGGAAATCATGAACGAGACCAAGTCCTTGAAGAACGGACGCGCGCTGTGCACCGCGTAGAAGCCTTCAGCCTCAGCCTGCGACAGGTGCGCCATGCGCGAGGCGATGACTTTGAGGCCAGCGCCTTCAAAGCGACCGACGATGGCGCCGATTGCGTTCTTGGCAACTGCGTCAGGCTTGATTATGGAAAAGGTACGTTCGATGGCCATTGTGATTCTCCGAAAGGTTGGGCAACGCTTGTCGGGGACAACTTAAGTGCGTGGGCGGCGAAAAGAAGTTTCACCACAAATAACCAACCACCCAAAACCCGAAAAAACGCTTATGAAACAAAGCCTTAAATTGTAGCAGTGAAGTGAGCCAGCAGGTGGTTTTCGCGGCGGTCAATGTATAAAGGGGCGAAGCCTTGGATTTGCGCGGTCTTCAAACAATAAGCGTCTGCTACGTTGAATTCGTCGAGTACTGAGGACGTTTATTCTCTGCGAGATCAGCTTTTACGTGAAAGCTACTATTTGCTTGGGCTACATGCGCAAATCACCAAAATCGACTTTTAACCAAAAGCATGTCGGGCTCCTCATAAAACGCCGCACAATAAGAAAAGCTACTGGGATAGCTATTCGACTCGAAGTCACTTTTCGCCAATCCCCAAAACACAGCCCTTATCGCACCATTGCACGGGCAGGTCGCGCGCACGTGTGAAGCGGCGACGAGTTTGTGTTCAATCACATGTTCGTAAACTTCCGTTAAGTAGATGACCGTGAAAACCTTTTGGGTTGCATTCGCCGCCATCATCACCGCCGCGCTGATTTCGGTGCCTTATGCGCAAATGATTCTCGGCGCGTGTGTCGTTCCGATTGCTACGTCATCCGACGACTCGAAATGCGGCGTCAGGATTGCGTAAAAGACGTCCCGACGTCTAAACTGCGACTGGTCGTGATTTTTTGAAAAATGCTGGAATGTCAGACAAACGCCGTCCGGGACAAGTTAGAGACGCAATCGTCTCGGTGCTATCAGCGCATCCGTTGTGAGCAAGTGTTGCCCAGATTGAGTCGGGCGTTTCGCGAATCATTGGTGATGGGCCTTCATCGTCTGTTCGGTCGTACCTGCGCCTGAATACGCCCGCCATGGTTGCGCGAATGGACAGAGTTACGATGCTTCGACTGTTCATGGATTGAGAAAAGTCTTCGGAAAGCAACACGAATGAACGATATAGGTCCCCAAGCTTTGTCAGGCTCAACAGCCCAGCGTAGTGTTGCGTTCTGGATGCGACTTAAAAGCGCGTCTTTTCCGCCGACACGTTGTTGCAATTGCTGGCAATAGCCAACCATTGCTGTGTTCTGCGCCTCGATTCGACGAAAAATCCATCGTTTTTATTAGTCACATCAGTTTCCCAGCACAACATTAGCCTGTGGCGGACAGTCACCTAAGACCGCGAAGCCTTCATCCGCAAATCGATCAAGTCACTGCTCGAAGCGCTCGACCCGAACCAGTTCATGCAGATTTATCGAGGAACGTTGATCGATGTGAACTTCATTGATGTGGTTAAGCGTCATGGCCGCGCGGCTTGCAGGTGCAATTGCGCGGATACTCGGGTGCGTTGCCGATCTCGCAGCCTTACGCTGCGGCGTTTCGGGGGATATAAATTTACGCTGACACACGAATCAGTCGGTGCTTGCCTGATGTCGTCGCAAGCAGCGCTTGCCGCTCTGCTTGCCCTCGTACATAGCCGCATCCGCTAGCTTCAAAATCGCCTCAGCCTCTTTGCCGTCGAGCGGTGCCATCGCGAAGCCAATGGTGAGACCGATCTGTACTTCGTGTCCCTTCAACATGAGTGGCCCGTCAAGAAGCGCGAGCAATTGGTTGCCCAGTTCGCTTGCTTGTGCGACGCTGCGCAGCCCGTTGGCGAGCACCACAAACTCGTCTCCACCGAGGCGCGCCACGATGTCCCCACTCCTCACGTTGGCCTGCAAGCGGCGGCTGATTTCTACCAGCAATTCGTCACCTGTATCGTGACCGTAGGTGTCGTTCACTGGCTTAAATTCGTCGACGTCAATTAAGTACACGGCGACCATGCGATCAGGCGCGCTACGGGCGAGCGATTGAGTCATTGCATCACTGAGACTGCGTCGGTTGGGCAGGCCGGTGAGTGGGTCGGTGTGCGCGAGTGCGCGCATGATGTCGCGCTCCATGCTGGCGTGCGCGGCCGCTCTGCGAATCGCCTTGGTGCGGAGCGTCAGCACGTACATGAAGGCGAGCATGTCGAACGTTGCGCCAAACTGGAACGAATGCAGCGTCCAAAAATTTACCGGCGCGTAGCCTCGGATAACTGCGGTGATGACGATAACGGAGAACATGTACGCCGTCCATGCCAACAGCAGATAGATACCAACGGCCTCACGGCGCCGCACGCGCTCGATAAAGCGCGGCATGCAGATGAGCGAGGGCAGGGGGCCGAACACGGTGATGATGATGCTGAGCACGCGCGTGTCAATCAGATCAAACGCGTACACAAGTGCGAGCACCAGCGCGAGCATCGCACCGCCCTTCATGATGCGCGGAAACCACGGCCCTTTGCCTGCTTCGCGAAGCGATTCTTCAAGAAACAGGAACGTACCGCCAATGGCCATGGCCGAGGAGATACCCGACATGTGCTGTTCGACCCAAAAATTATTAGTCCACACATACTGCGAACCGACGCCCATCAACAACAACGTGAACAGCAAGCTGCCGGTGACCAACAGTGCGTACTTGAGAAATAGTGGTTCGCGCGAGTTCACCCACTGGCCCAGGCTGTAAAACAGCAGGCAAAGCGCAACGCCGACGAGCAAGCCCTGCAACATTTGCTCGGCCACGGCCGTGCTGTGGAAGATGTTTTGTTTCTCAATCGTTATGGGCAAAATCATCGCGCCACGCGTCTCGATACGAATCATCAGTTCGTAGTTTTGTCCGGCTTGAAGCTCCAGCGGCATCGCGTGCGAACGGCTCAGTAGCGGTCGCGATTCAAAGCTTTGCAGGCTGCCCATTTTGGTGCGCTGAAGTACGACATCGTTCTTGATTAGATAGGCGTCAATATCGTTTAACGGCGGGTAATCAATGTCGAGCACCCAGTGGCCATCGGACGCGGCGCCCACGGTAAATGGCACTCGCAGCCAAGTCGCATCGGTGCGCACGCCAAGTGTTGCGTACGGCGACTCGGGCCGCTTAAAGGTTGAGCGCGCTGCCAACGCGTCACCAATGGTCATCGTCTTTTTGGTATCGAACAACAGCGTCACCGAAGGCCATACTTCGTTGACGGTTGACCCGTCGCGAAGCGTGAGTGTCGCGGGCGAGGTTTCGGCGGCGTGGGCGGTGAGCGCAGCGAATAGTGCGCTGATGAACAGCGCGCAAATGATGCTCGCGCAGGCGAACCAATGTCGCGACGCCCTGCGTGTACGCGCGGCCCTGGCCGCGCGCCGAACGTTTTCGACGAAAGCGTCTTTCGCGGCCAAGGCCGCTCCCACAGTCTGCGATTGAAATGAAGGCCGCTTCATCGACTCAGGTCGCTCGCTTGGCAGCCGCCTGCCATTCGCCCTTAACCGTTAGGCGATCTTCCAGCGTGTTCACCCACTTCGGTGCCTTCGGATCGTCGCTCCACGCGCTCATCATGTTGGCCACTCTGTCTAGCAAATGGCTCGGCAATTTGAGCGGTCGTGTTTGATCCATCAAAAATTTCGTCATGAATTGGTAACCGACCACGCGCGAGATAAATCGCGAGATCGAGAACTCGGGAAACACCAGTCGTACCATGGCATCAATCACGCGAATGGTACCCATCAACAGCGCAAATAACAGCTGAGAAAACCGAGAAACACGGCCATCAATGCCAATCGCTTTTGCCGTGACCGCGCCACACAAATGGCGCGTAAACAACGTCGGAAACGGCTTGACCACGCGCCACGGAATCACATCCTCCAGCGTCTTCATCAGCGCCTGCCCAAGCTTGGGGCGCGGGTCGGTGCCGTCGGGCAGCGTCGAGTCGGCGAGACCGCGTTTCTGCATGTCGTTGAACATGGTTTTCGCCCCGTCAAACGTCTGCGGCATCAGTTCACGTTGGATACCGAGTACATTCGCCATCACGTTCCATGCATGCAAAAAAGCGTCTTCGTCCGGCGCTTTGAGGCCGAGTCCCAAGGTGCGCAGCCCGCGTAAGAATACATAGCTAAAGGTGAGCAGGGTGTAGGCGAGTTCCTCCTGATTGCACGGCAGTCCGTCTTGCCCGGTTTTCCAGCCGTGAGCGAACAGCGCTTGATGCATGTGGGTCGATCCACGTAAACCCGCGAGCACGGGCACCACGCCGAGCATGGCGACATCTTGTGTATCCATTGCGCCCAGCAGCGCGCCTTGCAGCGCTTGCACTGATTGCTCCGGACTGGCGCGCAGAATCAGGTTTCTAATCGTTGCGTGAATGAGCCGAACTTTGAGCGTTTGTGACACGCCTGCGCCGTCAGCATCGGTCAATCCGCCGCGCATCATCACCGGAAAAATCATCGCAGCGGTGGAACGAATTCGATACTCGGTGTGCTGCTCCAATTGTCCCGCAACGTGCAACACAGCAGCTAGATCGGGCACCACGTAACACTCCGGCAAGCTTCCGCAAAACAGCAGCAGGCACGACAGCGCACCGTACTCCATGAACAGTTCCTCAGCGCGATCAATCTTTGCGTGATTTGCCCAATCGGGCAGCGCTTTGCCTTCGCGCAGATAGGCGGCCAGCGCGAGCGCTACGTGGTTGTCAGCCCCAGTATCCGGTGCTTGCCACGCGTCAATCGTTGCGTTGCTGGTCCATGTGGCCATCAGCGCGTTGGCCTGTTTGATCGCCAACCAATGCGAGGCATGCATCGCGATTAAGTCAACGGCACTGGCGTCAGTGTGGGTTGCGGCCCACGGCCCGATGACCGCGGCCATCGTTGCATCGGCCAACGGGTCGGCCGCGTACTGCATCGGCTCGCGCGCGATGGGGTTCGCCGCTGGGGCAGCGGTGGCGGAAAAGGCGGATGCGAGCGGCAGAGATGGCATGAGAAGCAGGCATAAAAAAGAGTGCTGCGGGATGCGCCCTCCGTTGGCTTTTTTGCAATGACCGGCAGGGCTGGTGTGATGGCTCTGTCCGAAAGCGGTCATCGCGCCCGTCGAACGAAGCCAGCCAACGCAGGTTCTCGCCCACCCCGGTTGCGCCTGAGCGTGAGTTTAGGCGGGCGAGCAGGCTTTTTCTTATGGTGCACGCATATTTTTCGGTTAGTTTTTGCTTTTAGGTTGTTTTTCAGTGACTATTCGATACAGCTTCGTAGTAATTGCGGCCTAGCGCCCATGTAAAAAAAGGCGTGTATCGTCTTGAAGCGTAAAGTCGATACTCAGAAATTTGACGCTATTGGCCATATGTGTTGGGCGATTTGTAAAAAAGCTGTATTGAGTATGCGCATGCTTCACTAATTTTTGAAAGTACAAAAACTATCGGGACACACTCATGGCAACACAAAAAACCACAACAAATCATCCTGTGAACACCTTGCCGCCCAGCAATTTTTTTCACTTTGGCGAGATGAGGTCTCGTTGGGGCGTCAACCGCACGGTGGGACAAATTTATGCTTTGATTTTTGTGTCGGCTAAGACGCTGAACGCAGACGACATTGCTGAGGCGCTGGAGTTTTCGCGATCCAACGTGAGTCTTGGGCTCAAAGAACTGCAGGGCTGGCGGCTGGTGAAATTGAAGCATCTAGCTGGCGATCAGCGCAGAGACTTCAAGACGCCCCACGACGCGTGGCAAATCTTCAAATCGCTTGCAGAAGAAAAGCGTTGCCGCGAGGTCGAGCCGACGCTGTTCATGCTGCGCGCGGCGCTGATCGAAACGCCCGGCAACGAGGCCGATGCGCATGCGCAAAAACGTATGCAGCAGATGCATGAATTGATTAGCTTGTCGTCAACGTGGTTTGATGACGTGCAGCGGCTGTCACCGGAAACCATCGCACGCTTGATGCGCTTGAGCTGTGGCGTGAAGTCGGTGCTGGATCTGGCCGATAAGTTGAAGATTGTTCGTCGCAAAAAGGAAGCATAGGTAGTACCACCATGAACAAAACCGCCCTCGTCCTCGCCCGCATGCAGTTCGCGGCGAACATTACGTTTCACACTCTGCGCCCGACGGTCACCATTGCGCTCGGCTGGATACTGTTCTTCTTTCGCCTGCGCTTCAAGTCGACGCGCGACCACGCATGGGAAGAGGCGTAGTACTTTTGGGCCAAAATTTTGGCCCTCACGTTCGCGTTGGGCGTAGTGTCGGGCATCACCATGAGCTTTCAGTTTGGCACCAACTGGTCCGGTTTTATGGAAAAAGCGGGCAACATCGCGGGGCTGCTGCCCGGCTATGCAGTGCTCACCGCGTTCTTCCTTGAAGCCACGTTTCTCGGCGTAATGCGGTTTGGTCGCGGTCGTGTGTCTGAACGGACGCATTTGATCGCCACTTTCCTAGTGTCGTGTCACGCCTGAAATGACGCATCTTGCTTGCCAGCGCTGCGCACCGCGTCGTTGCAAAATTTGCACATGCCCCGGCATGAGCTGCGCTTTGCGCCTAGCCCTGCACGCCGATGGCGGCACCCTATGCTGCCATTTCAATCGTGACACGACACTAGTTGTCTTTGGCACCACGATGAGCGCGTTCTGGATTGTGTCGCTCAACTCGTGGATGCAGACACCGGTCGGCTTTGCAGTCGTCAGCGGCAAGATCATGGCTACCGACTGGTTGGCCATCGTGTTCAACCCATCGTTTCCGTATCGCTTCAAGCACATGCTGATCGCGTCAGGGCTCACCGCGAGCTTCGTAGTGGCAGGTGTGAGCGCATGGCAGATCCTCAAAAAAGTGGACAGTAAAGCTACGCACAAAGCGCTGAAAACCGCGCTGGTCGCAGCAACCGTGTTGATCCCCATTCAGATTTACGTCGGCGACTTGCACGGACTCAACACGCTGAAATATCAACCCGCAAAAATCGCCGCGATGGGCCTCGCGATGCTGCTCTACGTCATCCTCGACGGGTACGACCTGGGCGTCGGCACCCTATCGCACTTCGCGCCGGAAGAACACAACGACAGGATGGTCGCCTTGATCGGTCCCTTCTGAGACGCCAATGAAACATGGCTCGCGCTTGGCGTTGGCATCATGCTGGTCGCGTTTCCGGCGGCGCACGGGATGGTGCTGACGGCGTTATATCTGCCGGTCGCCATAACGCTGCTGGGGCTCATGGTGCGCGGTGTTGCGTTTGACTTTCGCACTAAGGCCCATGACAAACACAAAGCCCGATGGATTCGCGCCTTTGCGATGGGTTCGCTGGTCGCTGCGATGTCGCAAGGCTGGATGCTCGGTGCGTACGTCAGCGGATTTCGCGAAGAATGGTGGACGTGGGCGTTCAACGCGGTGATTGCGCTCACCGTGCCTGCCGCTTACGTGGTGCTCGGCGCGGGATGGCTCATCATGAAAGCGGAAGGCGAATTGCATGATCGCGCGGTTGTATGGGCGCGCAAGGCGATCCTGCCGTTCATGTTCGGCGTCGCCGCCGTGTCGATTGCGACGCAGCTTATTAGTGAAACCATCTTCAACAAATGGTTTAAATTGCCCGGACCATTTGCGCTGTTGCCGATACCGCTCATCACCGGCGTCGCGTTTGCGACGTTGTGGCATGTGACGGGCAAGAAAGCAATACTCAACGCCGGTTACGGCTGTACCGTGTTTGCAGCAATGGTGCCGGTACTAATACTCGCCACGTTGGGCTTGGCCTATTCAATTTATCCCTATGTGGTGATTGATCGACTCAACGTGTGGGAAGCGGCAAGCGCCACCAGCTCGCTGCTGATTTTGGGGGTGGGCACGTTAATCACGTTGCCCGCGATCATCGGCTACACGATTTTCGTTAACCGAATCTTTTGGGGCACGGCGCGGGAGCCAACGCACGGAGCTTGATAGATTCCCTGTTTCGCGAGACCGGTAGCGGCGACATGGCCGTCCCCGCCGTCCCCGCTGTACCCAGACCACCAGCGCAAGCCGCTAAAGCGTGTCGACCTTAGAACTCGTCAGTAAATAACTTTGACACCCGCTCGGCCGGGCTTGGCCGCACTGCCGTCGTTGGCAATGGCGTGTGTGGCTCGCCACACGGCCACCATTGCCGCCTAGCATTGCATCCCAATCCAGCGGCCATAGGTCAAATTTATTTGCTGACGAGCCCTTATCGCGGCTTGCGCCGCTGCTTCAGCCGCTCGCCATAACGTCGCACTATCGCGCAACTCACATACTTTCACCGGCTAAAAACGGGCGAAGTGAAATCGTTCGGCAACCAAGCCAAATCGGTGCGACCCACGTCAACACCGCATTGCATCAAAAGCGTCGTGACCTGCCCTCGGTGATGCGTTTGATGATTGAACAGGTGCATGAAGACTAGTGGCAACGGTGTCGTCACCTCATCTGCGCCGCCACTCATGCGCCGATAGGTCAGGCTGCTGCCGAGCTGTTCGTTGGTCAGCTTGCCGACGACGCGATCCAAGCGATCATCGGTAAAGCCACGCTGCTTTCGGAGCTCATCAAAATCGCCATATAACTCTTCATCAAGCGAGCGAACCGCGCAAGGCTCCTCGTCAAGCCGCGACAGCCACAAATAATCGGCGACCAGCACGTGATTGAAGGTGGCATGAATACTCTTAAAAAAAGCACCCATGTTGCGCTTGCGCGTGCCGTCCGGCAGCGTCGCTGCAGCCGCGAAATGTTGTTGGTTTTGCCAGCGGTTGTAGCGGGCGAATTGTTTGCAATAGGCAATTGAGATCATGTCCAAAGTATAGAGGGCGAAGTGCAGGTTCACGTCCCGCTCACCCTTCGCGTCGCTCGGGGCGAACGGGGTCAAACCAACGGCGTTTTGAGCGCGTCTATGCGGCAGCGCTTTGCCATTCAAATCGTTGCTTTGGCAGCGCCCAATTGATAAGCGGCACCATTGCACTCGCGGCGAACAAAACGACGATCAAACTGTGTGGTTTGTAGAGCACGAATTGCCACGCGAACGCAAGCGCTGCGACCGCGATTGCGTACGCCACGCGTTCGCTGCGGCGCTGTGGCGTGGTCATCGGGTCGGAGATCATGAAGAACGCAAACAGTAGCGTGGCACCGTTGCTGATTTGTTGCGTCGACGATCAGGAAGCTTGCAAGGAACAGAATTTGAAACCAGCGGGCGTCGATTTTGGCGAGCAACGCTTGGAATGGACGCCACGCGGCCAACTTTGTAGGCGCGGTGCAAGCCGCGATGGACGCAACGCGGTGCGCCATCGCGGCTTTCGCCGCTCTTTCCAGATAGCGTCGGCCTTGAGACCGATTCAGCTTGTCCACCGCACTACCGCGCCGCTACCCGTGTGAGGGCAGCGGCGACGAACAATTTCAGCCACCAAGTCCGCGTTTCGGGCGCTTGCACATCACCCGTTCCCCGCGGCTTGACGACTGCTGCGGTGCCGCCCATTCTGTCAATATCGACCATGGATCAACCAGTGAGTTTTGCCAGCGTTTGCTTTTCGCGCGCGAGCCGTTCGGGCAGGTCGCGTTCAAAGTACTTGGCTGCGGCAACAACGGCAGTGCGTTTGCTATCGGAGCAGTTCTTTGCGCAGTCGTTTCGCAGTTCTGCACTTGACTTATTGCGGTAGTCTTTGGGTAGCGGATAACTGTTGCTGCGGTGGTTCTTGATTGCGCTTTGCACTTCGCTGACGGCCGAGCTGCACACCGCTTCGCAATCCGCCTTGCCGGTCTTCTCGGAACATGCGGCAACGCCGCTCGCGTACGGATTCTGAATCACATAACGCGACTGCCAGTTTTGCCGATCTTTGGTTTGCGTAAACATCAGATCTTCAGGCAACGTATTCGCGGTGTATTGCACATGCAAACGCGTGAGTAGCACCGCTTGCGCGCCACCTCTGGACGAAAGCATCGGTGTCCTGCGCTGCACGATCCCCGGTATCCCAGCCGCCGCTGGAGCCATATTGCCCGCATCTTCACCGCCCACCCAAAACACAGCGGCCTTACGCAATTCAACCGCAGACAGCGGGTCTGAGACGCACGGATCGCACCAGCCCGTGTCCAAGAAATATTCGGTGAACACGGCGCGATAGTCCTCGCGCGCGGTGGATGTGTCGTACAGCGCTTTGTAAAAAATATTTGAACTTGGCCTTAAAGAACGGCGGCAAATTTTCGTTCGAAGCGAGCTTCGCGGTGCCGTTGTTGCTGCTCTCGACGCAACCGTTTTTTGTGAGTAGGTACACGATGAAGTTCTGCGGCGTGTTCGGTGGCGCGTTGAGCATCCCGAGTCGCATCGGCAGCATGAATTTTTCGCTCTCAAACGCAAATTGCAGTGGACGCAAGGTGCCGTAGCCAAGTCGCGTTTGCTCTTTCAAATTCACCTTGGCCACAAAGAACTTCACGCCCTGATTGATGTACGGTTTGAACGCCGCGCTGGCACTCTTCGGTATCTCGTAACCGTTGTCACGCAGCAATTTTTCGAGTCCTTCGGAGTGCGTAGCTGAGAGCGAAACGATGTCGTATTCCTCCAGCGTGTACTGCGCCACCACGGTCACACCGAGCGCTTACTCCTTCATCATCTTGGCCTCAAATCGCATCGCGCCCGCCGCCGAAGGTGCGCCCAGCAGCCGTGGATACAACTGCTGCCCCCAATTGAAATTCATCTGACACGGATCGGTGTCGTGATACTGCGCAAGGCGCGGGCTCGAATACGCGTCGAGTCGCTCGAACGTGGTTTTCTCGGCCACACGAACCTGCCCCTCAGTGAGCACTGTGGGCGTCGGCACAATCAATGTAAATTCACTCAGCGGCCCGGAATAATCGTTGAGCATCGATAGCACCCTGCGGTGGCCGTTACGCACCATGACCACCTGACTTTCCTCATCAAACAAGCTGGCGTCGGCCTTGCCCGCATCAAATCCGCGGAAGGCATTGGCTGTCAGCGGCACCAGCGCCGCAGCGCCCATCACGCAGCCAGCGAACGCGGTACGCCGTCGGTTGCGAGTCAGCGACCGACGATTGGAGAGGTTGCCGCGCGCAGCAGACGTGGCGTTCGTGGTCTCTCCATTAGAGGGCTGAGACGGGTGTAACGGCACCAGACGCAAAATGGGATTAATACTGCGCCACGAACCTTGAAAATACTGTCGTCACTGTATATAGCTTTTTGATAAAAAGACCACTGTGCTTGGGCTAGAGCAAAAAAATTCACAAAAACGACATTAGCCTAAAAACCAATCCACCCCAAGTGCGTAAAGCATTACAGCAAAAAGCTGAGCACGTTTCCGGCTGCGCAAAAACCGCTACGGCACCCACGCAGCCAACGCCACGCTATTCCCAAATCACCGCTCCCGGCTCGCGATACCATTGCTCAACCCGCTGGGCCACCGCTGCCTCAATTCTGTTGCGTTTGATCTTCAACGTCGGTGTGAGAAATCCGTTTTCGATGCCCCACGGCTCGCGTGCAATCACGATCATGCGCACCCGTTCGTAGTCCGGCAGATCGGCGTTCACTGTCTTGAGCAGTGCGGCCATCTCGGTTGCGACCCGTTCGCGCGTTGCGGGGTCTCTCATCTGCGGACGCAGCGTTTCGGCGAGCACCACCATCGCATACGGCGCCTGCTGACCGACGCCAGACACCATGCACAAATCAACCATCGCATTCGCGTTGATGGTGTTTTCGATCGGCGCCGGGGCCACGTATTTTCCCTTTGCCGTTTTGAACAATTCTTTTTTGCGACCGGTCAGTTTGAGCAGCCCATCAGCGCGAAGTTCTCCGAGGTCGCCGGTGCGAAAAAAACCATCTTCGGTGAAGCTCTCAGCGTCTAATTCCGGTTGTTTGAAATAACCCGCGAGTTGCCCGGGCGACTTAATTAACACCTCGTGCTCGTCACTGATGCGTACCTGCACGCCAGGCAGCGGCGAGCCCACGTAGCCCTTGGCGTGCAGCGCGATTGAGGACGCGCACGAATAGCCAAAATCCTCGGTCATGCCGTAGCCCTCAACCAAGTTCAAGCCGAGGCGGCGATACCAATCGATGAGGTTCGACGGAATGGGTGCTGAGCCGCTGCCCGCATGACGCACATGGTCGAGCCCAAGGCCGGTCAGCACTTTGCGCGCAACGATTTTCCCGACGATGGGAATGCTCAACAGCAGATTCAATTTCTGCGGCGTCATCTTGCCGTACACGCCCTGCTGAAACTTAAGCCACAGTCGCGGCACCGACACAAACACGGTCGGTCGCGCGCGCTGCAAATCCTTCAGGAACGTGTCCAATGTCTCCGCAAAAAAGAAGTGGCCGTGACCCTCAACCATGCCCGCGCATTGAATCCACGCCCGCTCCACCACGTGCGCGAGCGGCAGATACGACAAAATGCGGATCTCCTCGGTCGGGCCGATGGCGTTGCGAATGTTGGTGGCAATGCCTTCGGACGCACGCGTAATGCGGTCAAAACGGTGCATCACGCCCTTCGGCTTGCCCGTTGAGCCGGATGTGTACATGAGCATCGCGATGTCGGCAGCGGCGCGTGCAGGCTGCCCGTTGAGCGGCTCAGTCTTGCCGGTGATCGCGGCCCAATGTGCAAACGCCGATTGAGCCGAGGTCGGTGCCAGTGGTAGGGCGATGCAGGGCACGCCTGAGGGCACGGCACTGGCCTGATGATCCCAAGTGTCCAATTTGCCGACAAACAAAAGGCTCGCCTCGCTGTGCGTGAGCACGTAACTCACCGTGTCGGCGGTTTCGGTGGGAAAGATGGCCACGGTAGTGCCACCGGCCATCCAAATGGCCAGTTCGCACATAAAAAAGTGGGCGCAATTTTTCGACAAAATCGCCACCCGAAAACCGGGCGCAAAACCCAAGCTGTTGAGGTGCGTAGCCATGCGTCGCGCTTGATCGAGCGTCTGCCGCCATGTGTAGTCGATGACCTGCCCGCCGCCCGTCGGCTGCGTGAGCCACACGTGATCGGCACGCGCGGCCTCGTGCTCGTAGACATAGTCGAGCATCAGTTTTGATGGGCTGCTAGTTGCGGTCGCGGTCATAAAGGTTCCTCCTTGAGTGCCATTGCCCGGAGCTTATCTTTTTTACTCGGGCGTTTGCCGTTGACGCCGCCCGTTATTAATGAATCAACTCAATGTGTCCTATCGCGGCCGGTATCGTTCCCGCTCCCCACGGGAGAGGACGCCTGCCGAACCGGTCGTATTTTGTTGACTCAGTGAAAAGTCACTTGGCTGCCGTATTGCTTTGACTCATCGCCTCTTGGGGCTTGCGTTGCGCGGACGCGGGGCATGGCTCGTCTAGCCCGCGTCGATGTCTCGTTCGTAAAAAGTCAACGTCGATAGCGGCATGAACGACAGTCGGGCAAGAATCGGCTGACTCTCAGCGCTTGCCTCAACCGCAAGCTAGCGAACGCCCCGCGCGGCCGAGGCATGGGCGCGAACGGCAAGCATGCTCGTGTAAGCGTGGTGTCGCCGCCACGCGGTTTTGGTGGTGCCGCCGCAGAGCAGCGCATATGGATTGCCGGGATGGTGGAACAGATAACCTGAGCTGACCGGATTGTCATTCTCGGCAAACCCGGCGTAAAACAGCGCGCCCGGATCACGCTGCTCGATGCGCGATTTGTAGTCGTCAACATACCGCGCGTTGGGCTCATCGGGCCACACTTCGTCCCAAATATTTTGATACGCATCAAGGTCTTTCGCCGTGTGCAACTGACGTGCGTCGAGCGACGCGGCTCGCTTGTCGTTTGCTGGCAACGCTGCGAGTAGCGCCGCGACCGGCGTCACCATCAACGTCGCAAAATCGTCACCATCAAAGCCACGCGCGATCAACGCAGCATGCACGGCGTCGTGGGCCACGTCATGCGCATACAGCTTCCACATGAGCACGCGCGCATGGCCCTGCACCGCACGCAGCTCTTCGTCGACCAGACGTGCCGCATCCGCGTCATGACAGTCATGCCACATCAGGTAACGCTGACTGCCTGTTGAGGTCGTGTAGCGCGACACGCTTTGCGTTTGCTCACGAACGCAGCCCGAAACGTTTGCATTGCGCCGCATGGTGTCGTCGTACAGCGCGAGGAGTTCGGATTCGGCTTCTTCCATACGTTCAAAGCGCGTGGTTGCGACACTCACATCACGCTGTACACAGGACCGCCGCCACCCTCGGGCACGACCCAGTGAATATTTTGCAGCGGATCCTTAATGTCGCAGGTTTTGCAATGCACGCAGTTTTGCGCGTTGATTTGCAGTTTCTGCGAACCGCCGTCGGTTGCCACAAATTCATACACACCCGCTGGACAGTAACGACTCTCGGGCCCCGCATACCTCGCCAAATTATGTTTGACCGGAATCGATGCATCGCGCAGTTGCAGGTGCACCGGCTGGTCTTCTTCGTGGTTAGTATTGGAGAGGAATACAGACGAGAGTTTGTCAAATGTAATCACGCCGTCGGGCTTCGGGTACGCGATCTGTGGCATCTGATCGGCTGGCTTCAAGTACTCGTTATCAGCCTTGCCGTGGCGCAGCGTCCAACCCACCAATTTGCCCATGCCCAGATCGTTCATCCACATGTGGATGCCGCCGTGCAATGTCCCGAGTGCCATGCCCCACTTGAGGCCCGGTTTGACGTTCCTGACTTTGTACAGATCGCTGAACACCCAGCTCTTTTTCCAGCCGTCGTTATACGCATGCAGCTCATCATGTTGACGTTCCGCCTTCACTGCGTCGAACGCGGCTTCGGCTGCGAGCATGCCGGTTTTCATGGCGTTGTGCGAGCCTTTGATACGCGGCAAGTTCACGAAACCGGCACTACAGCCGATGAGTGCACCGCCCGCAAACGAGAGCTTCGGTACGCTCTGCAATCCGCCTTCGTTGATGGCACGCGCGCCGTATACGAGGCGCTTGCCGCCTTCAAACAAGGGCTTGATATGCGGATGCAATTTGAAGCGCTGAAATTCATCGAACGGCGATAGCCACGGGTTCTCGTAACTCAAGTGAATCACGAAGCCCACCGCAACTAGGGTGTCTTTGTTTTCGTTGGTCAAGTGATACAAAAACGAACCACCGCCGGTGCTCGAATCAAGCGGCCAGCCTTGTGAATGCATCACCAGACCCGGTTTGTGTTTTGACGGCTCGACCTGCCACAATTCCTTGATGCCCATGCCGTATTTCTGCGGATCAACACCATCGCGCAGATTGAACTTTTTCATCAGTTCTTGCGACAGTGAACCACGCACGCCTTCAGCAAATAGCGTGTACTTGGCGTGCAGTTCCATACCCGGCTGAAACTCGCTTTTTCTCTCACCGTCCTTGCCCACGCCCATGTCGCCAGTGGCAACACCTATTACTGCACCAGCGTCGCCGACCTGGCTATACAGCACTTCTGCCGCAGCAAATCCGGGATAAATTTCAACGCCCATCGCCTCCGCCTGCTCGCCCATCCACTTGCAGACGCGGCCGAGGCTCACGATGTAGTTGCCCTCGTTGCTCATCAGTTTGGGCAACGTCCAATGGGGGATTTTGGTCGCGCCCGTTTCAGTGAGTGTCCAGAACTCGTCGTCGGTGACCGGCGTATGAATGGGTGCGCCTTTTTCCTTCCAGTCCGGGATCAATTCGTTCAACGCGAGCGGGTCGATCACTGCGCCCGACAAAATGTGAGCGCCGACTTCGCCGCCCTTTTCGAGAATGCAGACTGAAATTTCGCGGTTGTTTTCCGCGCCGAGTTGCTTCAGGCGAATCGCGGCAGACAAGCCTGCGGGCCCTGCGCCCACAATCACCACGTCATATTGCATCGCGTCACGGTCGGCTCTAATACTGCTCATGTCGGTTCGGTCCTCTGATGCAACACTTTGCGCATCTTGTATTTGTAAAACTGGGTGTCGATGCAATCAAAGCCGTCGCGCTCATACAGCGCAAGGGCGGGGTTGTCGCGAAACACATTGAGTGTGAGTTCGCTGAAGCCGCGTGCACGCGCGAGCTTTTCGACGAGGTAGAGTGCGGCGGAGCCGGCACCATTGTTCTGCTGGGCTGGCTCAATCTGGATGTCGCCCACGTGCAGCGCAGACGCCCCATCCGGCTCGCCGCAGACGCTCACAAATCCGATGTCGAATGGGGTCAACGCGATGTTTTTGGTCACCAGAAAAAATTCCGATTGTGCTGCGTTCAGTCGCCACCGCGCATCGTCAAAATTTTCCCCACGGCGCAGCAAGTACGGATTCATATTGTCATGTGCGAGGCGCACGCAGTATTCAAGCTTCTTGTCAGACGCCGCCATTGCCGCGAGCGAAAACGCGCCGCAGTGCAATGGCGGGTCGCTACGCTGGCGCGGAAATGTACGGATGACGGCATCGTGACTCATCGGGCGATTATAGTTAGGCATTGCGCGGTAAACCGCATTTTCAGAGGGCACTTTGTCGATGGATCACGGAAAACAGCTCGTTCCCACACGAGGCGTCGCGGCGTCAGCTGACATCGTGATGCACGAAGTGGACATGCCCGTGCGCTGGGGCGACATGGACGCGTACCAGCATGTGAACAATACGGTGTACTTTCGCTACATGGAGCAGTGTCGGCTAGAGTGGTTTGCCAAGCTGGGCGTTCAAACGGTGGGTGTGGACATCGTGCCGATACTGGTTGAGGCAAACTGCCGCTTCATAAGGGCTGTGACCCATCCATCCACGGTGCGCGTGACGATCCGCGTAACGGATGTGGGGCCAAAAATTGTCGAGACCACGCACGACCTGTTTGTCGGTGAGGCGCTGTATGCGACAGGCGTGTGCAAATTGCTCTGGATGAGCCGCACCGCGAACAAAGGCGTTGCGCTGCCGGATGACGTTCGTGCACGACTGTTGCCGAGGCTCTGAGCGCGGTGACAAATCCGCTGTGGTCACCGTCACCTGAACGCATAGCCTCGGCGCGGATCTCGGCGTTTACTGAACTATTGCGACAAAAATATTCTCAGCGCTTCCCGGATTATCGGAGCCTGTGGCGCTGGTCGATTGCCAACAAAGAAGTGTTTTGGCGCGAGCTGTGGGACTTCTGCGGCATTGTTGGTGACAAAAGCGAGCGCACGTTGGTTGACGGTCATCTGATGCCGGGTGCTCAGTGGTTTCCTGATGCGCAAATCAACTTTGCCGAGAACTTGCTCAAAAAGCGTGGCGCAGACGACGCGCTGGTGTTTTGGAACGAGCAGGGAGATCGTCGACGATTGAGCTTTGATGAGTTGCACGAATCGGTTGCGCGCGTGCAGTGTGCATTGCGTGAGCGCGGGATCAAAGCCGGAGATCGCGTCGCAAGCATCCTGCCGAATATTCCCGAAGCGGCGATTGCAATGCTCGGCACCACCAGCCTGGGTGCTGTGTGGTCGTCTTCGTCGCCTGATTTTGGCGTGCAAGGTGTGCTGGATCGGTTTACGCAAATCGCACCGAAAGTGCTGTTTGCGGTGAACGGATATTTCTACAACGGTAAGCTGATCGACACGCGCGACAAAGTGCTCGGGATCGCGGCGCATTTGCCCAGTGTCGAGTGTGTGGTTTGGGTTGAGTATGCTTCGGTTGCGTCTGTGGGAGCGGTTCCACCGCAAATGCCTTTCCCGAATTCGCCGAACCATCGCGGTGGAACCGCTCCCACAAAGGACGCGGATCTGAATGCTCCACTGCACGTTAATTGGGCGGAGTTTGTGTCCATCGACGCACGCGAAATTACCTTTGCCCGCTTCCCCTTCAACCACCCGCTGGTCATCGTCTATTCCAGCGGCACCACGGGCCTGCCTAAATGCATGGTGCACGGTGCGGGTGGCACGCTGCTGCAGCACGTTAAAGAGCACGTCCTTCACAGCGACGTCCACGACGGCGACCGCATTTTTTATTTCGCCACCACCGGCTGGGTGATGTGGAATTGGCTGATCTCTGGGCTGGCGACCGGCGCGACTTGCCTGCTCTATGACGGCTCACCGTTTGCGGATCGCGGTGGTATTTTGTGGGATTTTGCCGAGACCGAGCGCTGCACCTTGTTCGGCACCAGCGCCAAATACATCGACGCGCTTAAAAAAGCCAACGTCGTGCCGCGTCGTACCCATCAACTGCCTACCTTGCGAACGGTGCTGTCGACCGGTTCGCCGCTGTTGCCGGAGAGCTTTGACTACGTGTACCAATGTGTGAAAACGGATGTGCATCTGGCATCCATTTCTGGCGGCACCGACATCATGGCTTGCTTTGCGCTGGGCAACCCGACGCTGCCGGTGTATCGCGGCGAATTGCAGTGTCTTGGTCTTGGCATGGCCACTGACGTGTTCGGCGACAACGGACAATCGCTGCGCGGCGAAATGGGCGAATTGGTGTGCACACAAACCTTTCCGTCGCTGCCGCTGTACTTTATCAATGACGACGACGGTTCGCGTTATCGAGCGTCTTACTTCGAACGCTTTCCGGGGTTGTGGTGTCATGGCGACTGGTGCCAGATCACCGAACACGACGGCATGGTGATTGTCGGTCGCTCCGACGCGACACTCAATCCCGGTGGCGTGCGCATCGGCACCGCAGAGATTTATCGGCAAGTAGAAACGCTCGACGAGGTGGTGGAAGCCATCGTCATCGGACAGAATTTGGAAGGCGACGCTCGGGTAGTTCTATTCGTAAAACTGGTCAACGGCATCGTGCTCGATGACCTGTTGATCGACAAAATGAAGCAACGCATCCGCGACAACACCACGCCGCGCCATGTGCCCGCCAAAGTGCTGCAAGTGCCGGACATTCCACGCACCAAAAGCAACAAGATCGTCGAGCTCGCGGTGCGTGATGTGGTGCATGGCCGCAGTGTGAAAAACATTGAGGCGCTTGCTAACCCAGAGGCTCTGGAGTTTTTCCGCAATCGGGTGGAGCTTGAGAGCTGACTTCGTACAATCGGCGGGTTAACTGCGAGGGCTGATTGTGAACAAACTTTTTCCGAGCGCTGAAGCGGCGCTTTCTGGTGTTATCAAAGACGGGCAGTTGCTCGGCGTAGGCGGCTTTGGTCTGTGCGGCATTCCTGAAGCGCTGATAGACGCGCTGGTCGCGAGCGGAGCTAAAAACCTGACGGCGATCTCGAATAATGCGGGCGTCGATGGCTTCGGCTTGGGCAAATTGCTGCATACGCGGCAGATCAAAAAAATGATCGCTAGCTATGTCGGTGAGAACAAAGAATTCGAACGGCAATACCTCGCTGGCGAACTTGAACTGGAATTCACGCCGCAAGGCACACTCGCCGAAAAACTGCGTGCAGGTGGCGCTGGCATTCCGGCTTTTTTTACAAAAACGGGCGTGGGTACGATCGTCGCCGATGGCAAAGAGATTCGCGAGTTTGACGGTGTGAAGTATGTGATGGAGCGTTCGCTGGTGCCGGACGTGTCGCTGGTTAAGGCGTACATCGCTGACACATCAGGCAACCTTGTGTTCCGCAAAACCGCGCGCAATTTCAACCCGAATGTTGCGATGGCGGGCAAGTTCACCATCGTCGAGGTCGAAAAAATTGTCGAGATCGGCGCGCTCGATCCCGATCAGGTGCATCTGCCCGGAATTTACGTGCATCGCATCGTGCTGAACGCCACCCCCGAGAAGCGCATCGAACAGCGCACTATAACGAAAGCAGGAGCGTAATCATGGCGTGGAATCGTGACGAAATGGCGGCGCGTGCTGCGAAAGAATTGCAAGACGGTTTTTATGTGAACTTGGGCATTGGCTTGCCCACCTTAGTGGCCAATCACGTGCCGAAGGGCATGGAAGTGTGGTTGCAAAGCGAAAACGGTCTGCTCGGTATCGGCCCGTTTCCCACCGAAGATCAGGTGGATCCTGACATGATTAACGCGGGCAAACAGACGGTGACGATACTGCCCGGTTCGTCGATTTTTTCGTCGGCCGATAGCTTCGCGATGATTCGTGGTGGCAAGATCAATCTCGCGATTTTGGGGGCGATGCAGGTCAGCGAAAAAGGCGATTTGGCCAACTGGATGATTCCCGGCAAGATGGTCAAAGGCATGGGCGGCGCGATGGATTTGGTAGCGGGCGTGGGCCGCGTGGTCGTGCTCATGGAGCATGTGGCGAAGAAAAAAGACGGCTCGACTGATCTGAAAATACTCACCCACTGCAACCTGCCGCTGACCGGCGTGGGCGTGGTCAACGTCATCATCACCGACTTAGGCGTGATGGAAGTGACGGCTGCGGGTTTGAAGCTTTTGGAGCTGGCACAGGGCGTGACGCGCGAGGAGATTGCTGCGGCGACGGGCTGCGTGCTGCACTAACGCCGCCTTGACGATTAGCAAAATAGTCGCGTTCACGGCCCTTCAACGTCAATCTTGTAAATATTTTCGTCGTTCCTGCGCAGGCAGGAACCCAGCGACTTTGCTTGCATTAGGAGTAGGTTCATGCGGGTACAAGACACTAGGCCCCTGCCCCTTCGGCAGGCTCAGGACATGCTTCGCAGGGGCGACGATGTAAAAATTCCCGCGCGCGCCTGATGCAGATAGAGGTGCCGCGCTCATGCTGAAACCGGTTCAGTTTTGGCGAGTGTGTGCCGCAACGCTTGCGCTCGTTGTGTCACTTTCCGCTCTCGCGCAAACACCCGCCGCCACTCCGCCCACGCCGTCGCCCACGGGCCAGCGCCTGTTTGATGCGGCGCGTGACAAGCTGGTGCAAATCCGCATTCTCACCCGTGCAGGCAGCTCGCAGTCCACCGTCGGATCGGGCTTTTTGATTGCGGCGGATGGCACAGCATTCACCAACTATCACGTCATTTCGCAGCTGGTGCTGGAGCCGCAACGATATCGTGCGGAGTACGTGCGGGTTGACGGCAAACGCGGCGCGGTTGCCTTGCTCGGCTTTGATGTGATTCACGATCTCGCCATTGTGCGGCTGGCTGAGGTTTCTGGCGCTGCGCATTTTGATTTGCGCGCCGAAAGTGTGCCGTTGCAGCAGGGCGAAAAGATTTTTTCGCTGGGTAATCCACTTGATCTCGGTTTTGCGATTTCGGAGGGCACGTACAACGGTCGGGTCGAACGACGGCTGTATGACACCATTCATTTCACCGGCGCGCTGAACCCCGGCATGAGCGGCGGCCCTGCGGTTGACGCTGTGGGTCGCGTGGTCGGCGTGAATGTCGCGGGCACCGGTGGCGAGCTGGCGAATTTGCTGGTGCCGCTGCGTTATGTGCGGGCGTTGATCGCCGCGCCGCGGCTCACTGTTTTGGACAAAACAGCGATAACGCCGCAGCTCGTTGCGCATCAGGACACGTTGATTGCAGCGCAGCTGAGCAAGCCGTTTCCACAACAGGCATTGGGGCCGGCCACCGTTGCGATTGGTGAAGATCAGTTGTTGCGTTGTTGGGGGCAATCGGCAGCGAAACCGGACAAACCGTACCGCTCGGAATCGATTCGTTGCGCACTGCAAAGTAGTCTTTACATCGACCAAAGTTTCAACACGGGATCGGTCAGCTGGGAGCACACCTATCGCTTCGGCGAAAAGCTTGGCGCATGGCGGTTTGCGGCATGGAATGCAAGCTCGCTAAAGGTCGCGTCGGTGATGGGCCAGGGCAATTTGAAACCCACCCGTTATCTGACGCGACCGCAGTGTCACGAAGATTTTGTGACGCACAACGCCACTACGTTCCGCGTCGCCCTCTGCGTCCGTGCGCATCGTGAATTCGAAGGTTTGTTTGACATGAACATCAACGCGGTCACCGTTGATCGCGCAACCGAAGGCTTGTCAAGCAGCCTTGATATTCGCGGCGTGACATTCGTTAACGGCAATCGCTTGCTGCGGAGTTTTCTGGAGGCGTCGTCGTGGACGAAATAGCACCGCTAACGCCATCGGACGACGTTGTTTATTTAGAGTTACTCGACAAGCACGACGGCTTGGTTGCGCGGCATCGTTTTGACCATTTGCCTGTAACGCTGGGCGCAGCGTACGACAACGACCATATCGTTGACGCTGAACCGTCGAACGAACGACGCCCAGTCGCCGCCAGCATCGTGCGATCCGCCGATGGATTGCTGATGGTCATAGCGACCGACGGTGCATCCGATATATCGGTCTCGGGAGACAAGACGCGTTTGTGGCGCGTCGATCCTGATCAGATATTTTCGTTAGGCGGCCAGCGCTTTCGAGTGCGCACGCGCAGCTACGTGGGCTCGCTCCAAGCGATGTCATCGGCGAGCACTGTGCTGCCAGGACTTGGCCGCGGCGCCGTGCTTTGGGCGCTGCCGCTCGCTCTGGCTTGTGGTGCCTTCACCACTTGGCGGGTTGATATCGACGGGCAGGTGCCGACAGCCTACGTCAGCGTTGCGTTGGTAACGCTTGGCATGCTGAGCGTGTGGTCGGGGCTGTGGGCGCTGCTGTCGCAATTGACCGGGCATGCTGGTCATTTTTTGGCGCATCTCTCGCTTGCGGCGTTGGCGGTGGTCGCAGTGATCGTGCTTGACTACGGGTTTGACACGGCGGCCTTCGCGTTCAGTTTGCCGATGATTCAGCGCTATGACTACGCCTTGCTTGGGGTGATTGTTGGCGTTCTGGTGTGGTGCCATGCGCGCCTAGTCAATCGGTTGCATGGGCGCACCGCGATGGCCACCGCGTTGGCGGTGGGTGGCACCGTGCTTGCGTTCCAAGCGCTGCCAGCCTATACCGCTCGCGGCAGCCTCGCCAGCACCGCTACCCTCACGGAGCTTCGGCCACCGGCGCTGCGGGTGGCCAACGCGGTCTCGACCGAGCGCTTCTTCGCAGACAACCAGGCGCTCAAAGCGAAGACGGAATTGTCGCGCGCAGAAAAACCCGACGGTTTTGACAGCGGTGCTGGGGTGGACGAGTAGGGTTTGCACGTCGTGGCCGTGCCGAACTAGCCCGTAGTTACCAACAGCTTTTTTGTGAAATGCCCGTTTAATATGGGCTAAGAGCGAAATTTGTTAACTATTAACTTTTGCTATTTTCCGCATCTAGCCCATTTGTATTGGCGCTTTCAGCATTAAGCTGTATTGCTGAATCTGCCTCACCACGACCGCCCAATCGTGGCAAGATTGCGGTGGCCGGTTGGAGTAAGGAGCGTGACGTCACTCAGCAAAGATCACCCTTCGCGTCAAGCAGTTGTAGGGCTTGGCGAATGTCAGCATCTGCTTCGCGCACAAAAATCATAAGATCACATGTCACTGATCTTGCTAGAGCTTTCGCCGCAGGCACCCACCGCAGCTATGGGCGCGGCTGCCCTGGTGCGTGACGCGACTGAGGCGTTCGAGCGCGGTGAGCACGCCAAGGCCATCGTCATCGCCACTCGCGCCGAGACGCTGGCGCATGAGCTGGATGATCGGGTGGCGCTCATTCAAGCGCTGCGTTTGCTGGTTGCACTGTACAGCCGCGAGGGCCAGCCGGAGCTTGCCATCGTGGTGGGGCAGGAGGCCTTGCAATGGTTGCGTCACAGTGAAGATGACGCGGGTCGCGCCGATTTGCTGTGCAGCATCGCGGCGTGTTTTCTTGAGCTGGGCCTGAACGAAGATGCCTTGAGTCACGTCAGCGAAGGTGTAAACGCTGCGCGCGAAGCGAACGATCCGCGTCTTCTGTGCCAAGCGTACAACCGCATCGGCATGGCCAACGGACAGCTCGGTCAGTTCGACGAAGCGAAGCGATTTTTTAATGACGCGTTGGTCATCGCGCGTGAGCTGAACAACGCCGACGAACTGTTCCGCACGCTCAACAATTTTGGCGTCGTCGCAGCGCTCAGTTTTGATGCCAGTCGCGAGCGTGGTGACGCAATCTGCGCCGATAAATCCATCGCATGCGCACGAAGTTTTGCCCAAGAAGCGCTGCAAATGGCGCAGCGTTCGGGCAACACTTATTGCATTACGATGTGTCTGTCAAACCTCGGTCGCTATCTCGGCGTCGGTGGCGAAATCGGGCGTGCATTTGCGCTGCTGGACGAGGCGTACGCGATGGCCACCAAACACGGTCATAAGGCGTTGGCGTTGACCTGCGACAGCCAGCGCGCCGAGATCTTGGTGCAAGCCGGACGGCACCATCAAGCCATTCCGATTTTGCTGGTGTCGCTGGAGCGCGCCGAATTGGTGTTCTCAAATCGTCTCTTGATTAGTTACCTGCCTCAGACAGGCAGAGCACACGTCGAGGCAGTGGCGCGGTTTGGATGGCGGCGCGGATGAGCCGCGGCACCATCGCAGGCAGATCGTATCGACGGTTGAAACGATAGGCAAACTCAGCAAGGTAGCGATGAGCATACTTGGCATAGTCGAACGAATGACAGGTGCCTGCGAAAGCCGTTTTGAGATTTCCCGGCATCGTATTGACCCAGCGAAACTCTGGGCGCTTGACCGCTTGCGGGCCGCTGCCGACAACGTGGCGCTCGTGCGTCGTGTCGGCAAGCTTTGTGACCGCTTCAAAGCACCACAATCCGTCGGAGACGACGTGAGCGCCGGGGGCGAGCGCGTGAGCGGCCCAATCGGCGAGCGCGGTTTTAGTGAAGCCCGCGACCGGCGTCAGGCGCATCAAATGCGGCTTGCCCGC
>ENA-OFCX01000014-OFCX01000014.1-metagenomes-genome-assembly--contig:-NODE-14-length-87991-cov-5.151701_pt1 | contig 87991 bp, 80 predicted proteins | sample MGYA00153384_OFCX01 | MGnify analysis MGYA00153384
GGACGGTCCGCCGAAGCGCCGGTTCCGCCAACCGGCGTGCCGCCGACCGCGTCACCACGCTCGACGCGCGCCTCGTGGACCTGCGCGGCCGCCACGTGCAGCAACCGGCGCTGTACCACCCTGACGATTACACCGTCGCACAGCAGTTCGGCGAGGCGTGTCGCGCGCGTGGTGACATCGGCATCGTCTGGACCAGCGTACGGCGCTCGACCGGCGAATGCGTCGTGATCTACCGGCCGCGCGCCCTGCTGCCGGTCACGCAGGGACGCCATCTGGAATACCGCTGGCACGGCCGGCCTGAACCCGAGGTGCTGCAGCTGGAATCCGTCGGCAGCACGGAGCCCGAGACGCCGCGGCTCAAGGCCATCGGGTAGGGACTCATTCGCCTGGCAGCGGTGTCACCACCAGCACCGCGGTCACCAGTAGCACCAGCAGCGCCAGCAGCAGCTCCGTGACCAGCGACTTCCGCAGTACGTCGACACCCGCTGTCGTCGTCATGCGTGGACCAAGGCGCCGCCAGTTCAGCGCACCGAGCAGCACGATCACGCTCACGAGCACGAGCTTCGCAAGCACGTACAGGCCCCACTGCACGGTCCACAGCTCGCTGATTGCACGCAGGTGCACGTATGTCGCGAACATGCCGCTGCCAAGCAGCAGTGCGACACCGGGAATGCCCACCGGAGGAATCAGTGGAATCAAAAGTCTCAGTCGTGTCTCGGCCCGGTCGCGTCGTGCCGGCGACACGATACCGTCGGCATTCGGTAGCGCGATGCCCAGGAACGCGATCACGCCAAGGCTGCCCAGCCAGAGCGAGGCGCCTGCGACATGCGCGATGTCACTCGCGACCGTGAGGATGCTCGCGTTCTCGGCACCGATCGCGTGGCCCTGCATGGCGGGTGTGACGCAGAGCCCGAGGGCGCCGAGCGCGGCCGGAAGCCATGGCCAGCCAGCCTTCGGGGCACGGGAGACCAACCAGAATCCGACGCCGGCCAGAACTGCGGAGGCGGACTGCCAGAAAAATCCGAGGCCCCAGGTCGTGGACGTGAGCAGCGCTTCGATGCCCGCGAACCACGGATCGCCGGGCGAACGGAGCGCGAAGACCTGATCCGCCAGGCGCATGCACGAGGCGGGAATCAATGCCACGACGGCACCGATCCCCACCCACGCCACGTCGCGTCCTATTGATTGGCGCGTGACGGTGTCAGTTTCGGCACGTGGCATGACGGCCAGGCCCACGGCGCATGCGCCCACCGCGAGCATCGTCGCGATGAACGTGACCCAGCGCGCGACAATCCATTCCATCGTGCCGTGCGGTCAGCGCTTCGCGGCGCCGCTGCCCACATCGAACGGGATGATGCCGTTCAGCACATGCCCGTCGCGCGCCATCGTGCGCCATGCGATCTCGTAATGACCGGGGGCGAGTGTCACGCTGACGGGTACCACGATCGGCGCACTGTCAGCCGCTGCGCGCGCAAGCGGGGCGAGCGTACGTTGGACCGCACTCGCGCCGGACCCGCTGCGCAGCTTCACCGACGTCACCGTGAGCTCAGGCCGCTGCGTGAACCAGAGCTTCAGGTCCTTCGGCGGTATGCGCAGCACGGAGTTCGCTGCCGGCTCGCTGCGGCTCAGCTTCATGTGCATCATCGCTGCGCCCGCAATCGCGGGCACGGCGGCCAGCAGCGCAAGCGTCACGGCTCGGCGAGCAAGCAGGCGCACGCCGTCACGTACGAAAGCGCCGCCGCTGCGCACGTTCACTGGCCCAGCACCAGCGCAAAGATCAACGGTGCCACGATCGACGCATCGCTTTCGATCATGAATTTCGGCGTGTCCACGCCAAGCTTGCCCCACGTGATCTTTTCGTTCGGCACGGCGCCGGAGTACGAGCCGTAGCTGGTGGTGCTGTCGCTGATCTGGCAGAAGTAACCCCACAGCGGAATCTGATCGCGCTGCAGATCCTGGTGCAGCATCGGCACCACGCAGATCGGGAAGTCACCAGCAATGCCTCCGCCGATCTGGAAAAAGCCCATCGACGAGTCTTTCGTCACATCCGTATACCACTCGGCCAGGTACATCATGTATTCGATGCCCGTCTTCACGGTGTGCACGTTTTTCACGTCACCGCTGATGACGTGACCAGCGAACATGTTCGCCAGCGTCGCGTCTTCCCAGCCCGGCACGATGATCGGCAGGTTCGCTTCGGCGGCCGCGAGCAGCCACGAGTTCTTCGGGTCGATCTGGTAGCTGTCCTTCAGCTTGCCCGAAAGCAGGATCTTGTACATGAACTCGTGCGGGAAATAGCGCTCACCTGCCGTGTCGGCGGCGATCCACTCCTCCAGCACCACACTCTCGATGCGGCGCATGGCTTCCATCTCGGGAATGCACGTATCGGTCACGCGATTCATGTGACGATCCAGCAGGTCCTGTTCCTGCGCCGGCGTCAGGTCGCGCCAGTTCGGGATGCGCTCGTAGAAGTCGTGGGCCACGAGGTTGAAGACATCCTCCTCGAGGTTGGCGCCAGTGCAGCTGATGCCGTGAATCTTGCCCTGCCGGATCATCTCCGCGAGTGACACGCCCAGCTCTGCCGTGCTCATGGCGCCGGCAATGGTCACGAACATCTTGCCACCGTGGGCAAGGTGCGTCGTGTACCCATCGGCCGCCTCGACGAGCGCCGCTGCGTTGAAGTGACGGAAATTGTGGCGCAGGAAGGCCGAAACCGGACCGGCAGTCGGTGTTGTCATTGGCAGGGCAGTCGGCGCCGGACATGGCGCACGGGTATCGATGAAGCATAGGAGAGCCGGAAGATAGCCGGTTCCCGTCATCACCCCACGCTTACCCCCGCGGCAAGTTGCCGGTCCTGCCCGATCGCAACGGTTGGCGTACGCGTGGTGGTTCGTCGGCCGTCAGACCGGAACGACCTGGCTGATCACGGCGACGAAATGGCAGATGCTGCCCGCGAGCACGAACAGGTGCCACACCGCATGCGAATAGCGCAGGCGCTCGTTGTGGTAGAACGCCGTGCCCGCCGTGTACGCCACGCCCCCCACCAGCAGCCAGACGAGCGACGACACCGGAATCTTCTCGATCATCGGCCGGATGGCGAACACCGCCATCCATCCCATGCCGAGGTAGACGAAGGTCGAGAACAGCTTGAACCGACCGGTGAAGAAAAGCTTGAACACCACGCCGATCACCGCCAGTCCCCACGCGACACCGAACAGCCACCAGCCGACCGCACCGCGCAGCCCGATCAGCGCGAAGGGCGTGTACGTGCCAGCGATCAACATGTAGATCGCGCAATGATCGCAGACCTTCAGCCGACGCTTGGCCGCCGCGGACGGAATGGCGTGATACAGCGTGGACGATGTGTATAGCAGCAGCAGTGACGCGCAGAACACGACGGCGCTGATCATCTGCATGCGCGTGCCGTGCAGCGTGGCGAGAGTCACCAGCACCGCACCGGCCGCTGCACTGGCCAGCGCTCCGATACCGTGCGTGATCGCGTTCGCGATCTCCTCGCGATGTATCGCTTCCGCTGTTGCTGCCATCACGCCGCCGGTCTGATAATGAAGATGAGAATCTAGCGAATGCACCGCGCCCTTTACTGCACCACGTAGGTGATCTGACCGCCAGAGGCATGCGCCGAGCAGAAGCCGCCGTAGGCACCGGGAAGCGGGACACTGAAGTTGCGCACGGAACCCGCAGCGGCACCGAAGATCCCGAGTGTCTGGTACGTCGTGTCGCGATTGTCGATCCGCACGCGCGTGTTGCGGCCTGTGGCGGCAATGAACACGGTCTCGGGCAACGCCGTGGTCCGCCCCCACCGGTCCACTACCAGCCCGCGTCCGCCCAATTCCACGCGCAGAGTCACGGCCGGGTGCGGCCAGGCCCACCAGGTGCCGAACGCCGTCAGCACCAGTACCGCGAACGGCGTCAGCACGCGTCGCACCTGCTCACTCACGAACGGCCACGCGCAATGTGTCCACCCGATCCTTCTGAAGCCGGAGGCGCACCACCACCGTGTCACCAACGCGCAGCGCCGTGTGCAGGTTGGTTGCCATCACGTGCAGTCCGCGCTCCTGAAATGCCACCGAGTCACCGGGCATCACGACCACGGAATCCTGCATCACCATCGCGGCCATGCCGTTCGTGTCAATGGAGCGATGGATGGAGACCCCACCTGCAACGTCGATCTCCACGCCATGCAGCACCAGCGTGTCGGGCGACGGGTTGCGCAACATGAAATACACGGCCGATACGGCACCCTGTTCCGCGGCGCGCATGTGCGGCTCCAGCCGCAGGGCAACGGCAGGCACGGCTTTCACACCGCAACCGGCTGCTGGAACCAGCAGCATCGCGAATGCTGCAGCACCGCACGCCTGCGTCCACGCATGTGAACCAGCCCTGCGACGGGGTGCGATCACAGCAGCTCCTTGATGTCGGCGGCCACCTGGGCCGGTGTGAGTTCTGCGCGGTGCAAGAGTCGAAGCTGGCCGGCTCGGTCCACGACGAACACCTGCGATGGATGGCTGACGGTGTAGACCATGCTCGTGTCACCGGGAATGCCGTCGCGATAACTCGCCAGCTTCCAGGTAGAAAGCATCGCGTCGATCTGCGGTCGTGTGCCGGTGAGTCCCACGATGCGCGGCAAGAATCGCGCGGCATATCGTTGTGTCGCTGCCGGCGTGTCACGCTCCGGGTCCACGCTCACGAATACGAACCGCACGTCGTCGGCCTTCCGTCCCAGCAGGTCTGCGGCGCGCCGCCAATCGAGCAGCGTGGTGGGGCAGATGTCGGGGCAGTGCGTGTAGCCAAAGAACACCAGCACCACCTTGCCCCGCTCGTCTGCGAGGTCGAATGGTGCGCCGCCCGAATCGGCCAACTGGAGCAGCGGAGCACGCTCGGGCGGGTCCAGCGACACGCCGTTGAACGAGGGACCCGCGCACGCAGTCAGCAGCAGGCCGGCGAGACCGGCGATCGACAGTCGCATGCGAGGGAACGTAGCCGCCGCCGGAATCAGCTCGCGGTCGGCGTCGATTCTCGTTATCATATCATTCTCAATAACAGGACTCGTCCCGGCGTTCCTGCGAAATCGTTGTCAACACCGCAAGCTGCAGACGCAGAGGACGCCGATGGAACGGAATACCAGGCAGCGCGGCGCAATCCGCCGCGTTTTCGCCGCCCTGCATCGCCCGCTGTCGCCCGCCGAGGTGCTCGATGCCGCCAAGTCCGAGGTGCCGAGCATGGGGATCGCGACCGTCTATCGCACTATCAAGACGCTGGTGGACGAGGGCGAGATCAAGAGCATCGACATCCCCGGCGAGGCGCCGCGCTACGAAGTCGCCCACCTGGGACACCATCACCATTTTCATTGCCGCGCCTGCGACAAGGTGTTCGAGGTGGAGGGCTGTCCTGCCGACATTCTGAAGCTGGCGCCGGCCGGGTTCACGACCGAGGGCCACGAGGTCATGCTTTTCGGTCGCTGCACGACCTGCAAGGCGGCCTGACGAGTACGGCAAGCGGCCGTCGGAATTTCCTTCCCGCAGGCGGGCGTGGCGAGCTGCGCAGTACGGCACTGAACGTGCTGTGGTTTAGCGTGCGGGGCAGTTCGGCCTGCATCAGATCACCATACACACGTTCAGGACAAACGCATGCATAAAAAACTTCTCGGCCTCGTTGGCATTGCCGCATTTAGTGCAGTGACTGCCTCGCAATCCGTCGCACAGGTCAGCAAGGGATACTCGGACGTCGGCTTCGTCGTGGGCCTGGGCAACATCGGTGGCGCCAACGCTTCGGTCGGCGGTCGCTACGAGAATGTCTTCAAGAACCTGCCGGATCTGGGCAACGGCATGCTGGGCTTCATGGTCAGTGCAGACATCTACAGCTTTGAGAGGGTGCGCTTCATCCCCGTCGGCGCGACGATGAATTACCACTTCCGCATCGACCCGTCGAACAAGGTGGACCTGTTTCTCGGCGCCGGTTTGGGATTCCGCTCGGTCAACTGCAGCACCTACGCGAACAATGACTGCGGCTACACGAGTGGCCTGTACGTGATTGGCCGCGCCGGTGGTCGGTACTTCCTGAAGCCGAATCTGGCACTGTACGGGGACCTTGGCGCAGGTGCATCCACGGTCAACATTGGCCTGACATTCAAGCTGAAGTAGCCAGCGCGAGGTGCGACCGCGCGCGGCACGTTCGACTCCTGCGATGTAAAGATGTATTCGAATGATGGCGCAGCCGGTGCACCACGCACCGCTGCGCCATCGTCGTTCGCCTGCCCTTCATTGGTGGCACAACCAGCATGTGCGACGGGATAGCTGCGGCGCAGCAGGCCTTGTCGTTCGATAACACATTCACTGGAGCTCGACAGCACTGGCGCAGAACGACGGAGCGGGCGACGCCGAATCGGCATCGCCCGCTTTTCGTCACTGCAACACCGACTATCGGGCGTAGCGCTTCTTGAACCGATCGACACGACCCTGCGTGTCGATCATGCGCTGCTGACCCGTGTAGAACGGGTGCGAATGGCTGGTGATTTCCATCGTGATGACAGGATACGACTTGCCGTCGGTCCATTCCATCATCTGCTCGCTGGATTGCGTCGAGCGGGTCACGAACGCGAAACCCGACGAGGCGTCCTTGAAGATCACCGGGTGATACGCGGGATGAATACCGTCCTTCATGGCTACTGACTCGTCTTTTAGGGTCACGCGCCAGGATGACTGGTTCCCGGCAAGCCGCGAAAGTTAGCCGACGCAGTGATGAGATGACAGCCCCTCATCATACTTCGTGTGTGGCGCGATACGATCGCTTGCGAATCAGAAGGCGAGTGGATTTATTGATAGTCGTGTATCAGTTGCCGGTATCAGTAGCTCCGTCCCGAATGGCGAATTCGACGCCAGACGCGGCGCTGACCATCCGTTCCTCCTCCGACGTGCCACGATGGCAAACTCCGAGCACAGTCCGCAGGCCCGCCACACGCTCGATGTCGTGGGCGCCACGGCGTCGTTCGCCTGCGCCGTGCACTGCGCACTGGTGGCGTTGCTGCTCGGTGTGCTGCCTGCAGTCTCGCTGATCGCCGGACACTGGATCGATTGGGCGTTCCTTGGCCTGTCGACTGTGATCGGTGTCGTTGCCCTCGTCCCGGGCTTCCGGCGGCATCACTTGCGCGCGCCGCTCGTGCTTTTCTCGGTCGGCATCGGTATTCTCGTGCTCACGCGCGTGCTGCGAATGCAGCCGTCAGTGCCCGAGATGCTGCTCGTGATGGTGGCCGCGGCCTGCCTGATCGCAGCACACTGGAGGAACCGCACGGCATTGCATCGGTGCGCATGTGCTCCACATGCGCACCGCCATGCCGACGTTCAGGCGCCAGCGGGTTCGGCGCCGGCCAGCAGCAGCATGCCTTCCTCGCCGTTGATCACGGCGCGGTAGTGCACTGGCAGTGCCGAGTCGAGCGACTCGCGCACACTGCAGTACTTGGTCAACGCCAGCTCGATGGCCCGCTCCGCATGCACTCGATCGACACCGTCGCCGCTCATGTGGTATGTGAGTTCTGCCGCGACGATGCGACGCGGCACCGTCTCCGCGCGCGCACCGACGGCATCGATCGACAGCGACGCGAGTGGCGTGCGACGCTTCTCGAGGATGTCCAGCACGTCCACGGCCGTGCAGGCGGCCAGCGCGCTCATCACGGCATCTACGGGGCTCTGCCCTGCGGTGCCGCGCGCATCGAGCCGCATGGTCGGCCCACCGGGACGACCGGTGTCGAACGTTCGCTCGCCGCCCCAGTCGAGATGGATGATGGCGGCAGGCTTCGGGGTGTCAGTGGGTTGGGTCATGTGGTCGCCAAGGGTGTGGTGCCGGTGACGATGGGCGTGCGGACCGCGTTGCCATATTCGGTCCAGCTGCCGTCGTAGTTCTTCACGTCACCGTAGCCAAGCAGGTAGGTCAGGGCAAACCAGGTGTGGCTCGAACGCTCGCCGATGCGGCAGTACGTGATGGTCGGAGCATCCGGCGTCAGCTGCTGCTCGCCTTCATAAATGGCACGCAGCTCGTCGGCCGATTTGAACGTGCCATCCGCGTTCGCCGCACGCGCCCACGGCACGCTGCGTGCGCCCGGTACGTGTCCGCCACGCATCGCACCTTCCTGAGGATATTCGGGCATGTGCAGCTTGTCGCCCGTGTACTCGGGCGTGGAGCGCACGTCCACCATCTGCCCATGCGCCTTGGAGTGCGCGAGCACATCAGGTAAAAAGGCACGGATACGCGCGTCGTCGCGCTCATTGGCCACGAACGTCGACGTCGGAAAGTCACTGCGTTCCGTGATGAGGGAACGCTGTTCCGTCTCCCATTTCAGGCGTCCGCCATCGAGCAGGCGGGCGTTGCTGAAGCCGAACAACTGAAACACCCAGAATGCATAGGCTGCCCACCAGTTGTTCTTGTCGCCATAGAACACGACCAGCGTGTCATTGTCGATGCCGAGCCGGCGCAGGAGCGCCTGGAACTGCTCACGCGAGACGTAGTCGCGCACGACGGGGTCGTTCAGGTCGGCGTGCCAGTCGATTTTCTGCGCACCGGGAATGTGCCCGAAGTCGTACAACAGCACATCCTCGTCGCACTCGAGCAGGCGCAGGTTTGCATCGCCAAGATGCTCGGCAAGCCAGCTGGTGGTGACGAGCACTTCGGGAGCTGTGTAGCCTCGCCCGGCGACTGCGGGATCGGCGGCATGTACTGGAGATGTCATTTCTGGATCAGCGGGAACAGGGACAGTTACAGTCGCCTTTCTGCCCACACGACATGGAGTCGGAGGCGATGGCGGTTCTCGTATCGTGCCTGATGCGCAGCATTCGCGCTAGGGCGCACGGAAGTCTGCGGCCGATCCGGGGTAAGTTACAGGATGCCACGCGACGCCCTCACGCCCCTCGCACAGGGTCCCACGCCAGCGGTGTCGGGCGACGCGCTGCGCGTCGATGGCGATGCAGTGGTTTACCGCCTGTTCGATGTCGGCTACGAGATCTCGCTCGATCGCGTGCTGGAACTGCTGGCGACCGAGGCCCCCGAGCGCGTGCGGCCGGTGCATGGCGAGGCGCAGGCGTTGCAGATTCCGAATCCGCCGATCACGGTCATCCTTGGCTGCGATGACGTGGTGCTGGGTCGCGAGCGACTCACGGTCGAGGTCAGTGCGCGCATCTTCGACTTCGGCGTGGTGAGCATGCGTGCCCGCGTGCCGGCGCCGCCGGGCATCAGCTGGAACGGCTTCATCGACTTCGGCGAGATGCTCGACAGCGCCAGCGTGATTCCCCAGCTGCTCGACGACCGGCTTGGCCACCTCGTGAACCGTCTCGAGGAGTGCATCAAGCGCCCCGCCATCGCCGAGCAGACGGAGGACTACATCGTCTACCGTGTGGCGCGGCTCACGGACCTGCAGGGCCAGCCCGCGCTGCCGTCGCTGCTGCACGACACGCTGCTTTCGCCGCTCCTCCTGAACGACCGTCGCACGCTCAGCGTGGAGGCGATGCGCGAACTGCTGCCGCACCGGTTCAGCTATACCTCCGAGGATCTTGCCATCCTCACGTGGGACAATGCGCTGATCGTCGATCCATCGCCGGTGGACACCGACGTGCAGTTCATCCTCGAATTCGCAAATGCGCAGCTACTCGAGCTCCGCTTCTACGATGCGACGCTGGATGCCGAGCTGCCGCGCATGTACGACCGCATCGAGGCCGTGCGGCCCGGGGTGCGTGGGCTGCTGAGCCGCCGCTATGCCCCGTTGCTCGCGCAGCTGCAGCGCACCGTGGCCGACAGTACCGAGCTGGTGGAACGTGTCGAGAATGCGCTGAAGGTGACGGACGACGTGTATCTCGCGCGCATCTACGCCGCCGCGCTCGAGCTCTTCCGCGGGCGCGCGTGGCGCGCGGGCATCGACCGCAAGCTCGCGATCATTCGCGAGACCTACTCGATGCTGAACGACGAGCAGCAATCGGCACGCAGCGAGGCGTTGGAAGTTGCCATCGTGCTGCTGATCGTGCTCGAGCTCCTGCTCGCACTCTTCCGGCACTGACCTGATGCTTCCACGGATGGACCCGTATTCGCGGCACGTGCTCGTCTGCACCGGCTCGTACTGCTCGCCGGAGAAGAAGGGACGACAGATCTATGCCGAGCTGGCGCGGCTGCTGCAGCGCGAAGACCTGCTGTTCGGGCCGGATCGTGTGAAGCGGGGCGAGACGCCCTGCCTCGGCGTCTGCGCCGCCGGACCGATCATCGCGGTGTACCCCGACGGCATCTGGTATGCGAACGTCACGTCAGCGCAGCTGGAGCGGATCGTGGTCGAGCACCTCAAGCATGGCCGCGTCGTGGAGGAGCTCGTGTTTCATCGCCTGGGCGAGTCGTCGTGACGACCAGCGCGACGAGCGCCGGCCCGCAGCGCCTCGTTCAGCGTGCGGATGTGGCGTGGCCAGACGTGACGCGCGAGCTGCCGGAAGTTTGCGAGCGCAGCGGGTTCGTCCAGCAGGAACTCGGCAAGCCGGCGGTGTCCCTTGCGAAAATTGCAGGTGGCACAGGCGGTCACTACGTTGCCGCCAGAGTTGTCACCGCCGCGCACCTGCGGCTGCACGTGATCCACGGTCAGCGCCGACGCCGCGAACTGCTCTCCGCAGTATACGCAGCGCCATTCGTCCCTTTCGAAAATTTCCTCGCGTTTCACGATGGTCGAGTTTCCTGATCCACGGCGCACCTTTCTCGAGGCTGCGCGCAAGCTGATTTACGATCCCGACGGCCCCGCGGCATCGCTGGATGATGTGCGGGACATTCCGCGTCTCACGTCCCATACACTGGAAACCAACCGCATGGCACGCACTCGTGATCGCATTCTGACGAACCTGGAAGAGATGTACAAGGAAGCCTTCGACCGGGCACGCTCGTCGGAAGATCCGTCGCAGATGGTGGCGCTCGACTTCGCCTACCGTCGCGAGCAGCTGTACTTCGAGATCCTGCTCGACCTGCGCGATTCCATGGATCGACGGCAGGGCTGACGTGACCGCGGATGTGATGCCGGTCACGCTCGTGCTCGTGAACGGGCGTATTCGCACCGGCGACGCGCGGCGTCCGGTGGCCGACGCGATGATCGTGTCGGGCGAGCGCCTGGCGCTGGTGGCATCGAGCGCCGAAGTGCGGAAGTTTGCCGGTGCTGACGCGCGCGTGATCGACATGCGCGGTGCAAAGGTCGTGGCGATGCCTGATCCCGATGGCGTGCTCCGTCGCGGCGCGCGCGCTTCGTTCGCTGTGTTCGCGCAGACGGACGAGAGCGAGAAGTTCCGGATGATCGACGGCGAGATCCTGGTCGACGAGCTGTCGTGACGTCTCCGGCGGTACTTCGGACGCGAATCGACACGCGGAATCAGGTGGCTGTCCGCTGGCGACGCCTGCATGCGGGGCTCGCCGTCGGTGCGGCACTATCGATCGGCGGCGTCAGCTCCGCTGGTGCGCAAGCGCCGGCACCCACAGGGTGGTCGTTCCGCTATACCGTGAGCACCACCACGGCAGGCAAGCCGGTGCAGGGCGCCGACATGACGTACGACGTGATAATCTGGCGCGGCATCGCACGCATCAGCGTGCGCAGCGGTCCCATGCAACGGCTGGCCGGCGAGAATGGCGTGCTGCTCGTGCGTGCCGCCGACAGCGTGATCTCGATCATCAATCCCGCGCGCCGCGAGATCCTTCAGGCTGCCTCTGCCGATCTTGCTTCGCTGCTATCCGGCGGGCCTCCGGGCGGCATGCGTCTCACGGTATCCGACGTCAGCAGCCGCACACGTTCGCTGGGCAAGGGCAAGCCACTCGCGACCTACGCCACCCAGCGCCACCAGCTCGATCAGCGCTACACCCTGCAAGTTGCCGCGACCAACGTGCAGCGGAGCATCCGCAACGAGCAGGTGATCACGCTGGACATCAGCCGCGACATCGATCGGCTGGATCCCGGCTTCCGTGCATTCGCCGAGCAGTTCGTGCGATCGCTCGGGCAGCCCGGCGAGGTTCGTCGCGCACTCCTCGCAGCGAGCACGTCGCCTCTTCGCGGCTTTCCTGTCCGCAGCACGACACTTGCAGTCACGATTTTCGGCACCGACACGTTGCGAAGCGAGACCCGCGCGTCGATCTCGGCCCCGCGGCGTGAAACGGTGGACAGCTCTGCCTTTCGCATTCCGCCTGGCTACCGTGTCACGGACATGAGCCGCCTGCTGCGACCGCGTCTGCAGCCATAGCGGGCAGCTGTGCCGTGCGGTTACCCGTGCCCTCACCGTCAAGTTTGAACATCGGGCGACACCGACGCAGCCGATTTCGACGATCGCCGCAGACCGTTCCGAATCCGTGACACCATGTGCGGCACGAACGACGGCGCACGCGAACGAACACACGAAGCGCCCGGCATCACGATTCGACGCCGGGCGCTTCACACATCAGGAATCGACGATCAGTACGACACGATCTTCCGGTACGCCTGCCGGAACGTCTCCTGCTGCGGCAGTGTCGCGTCTTCCAGCTGCGGCGCGTAACCCACGAACGTGTCCGCGCTCGCCACGCGCATCACCGGTGCGTCGAGGTACGCGAAGCACTCATCGGCAATCGCGGCGGCGATCTCGGCGCCGTAGCCCCACGACATCGAATCCTCGTAGCCCACGATCACGCGGTTCGTCTTGCGGATGCTGGCGAATACCGTCTCGCGATCCCACGGAGACAGTGTGCGCAAGTCGATCACCTCCGCACTGACCCCCTCATCGGCCATCTGGTTGGCGGCGGCGAGGGCGCGCTGCACCGTGGCGCCGTACGTCACGACCGTCACGTCGGTGCCCTCGCGCACCACACGCGCCTTGCCGAACGGGATCATGAAATTTTGTCCCGGGTTCATCGCCTTGTTGTACGTCTGGCGATAGAGGTGCTTGTGCTCGAGAAAAATGACCGGATCCTCGCACCGGATCGCCGTGCGCAGCAGGCCACTGGCGTCCAGCGCATTGCTGGGGCAGACCACCCGCAAGCCAGGTGTGTGCGTGAACAGCGAGGCGCCAGTCTGCGAGTGGTACACACCGCCGCGGATGTAGCCGCCGTACGTGGTGCGGATCACGACCGGTGCCGCGAAGGCGTTGTTCGAGCGCCAGCGCATGGTCGCCAGCTCGTCACGGATCTGCATGTACGCCGGCCAGATGTAGTCGAAGAACTGGATCTCGACCACCGGCTTGAACCCGCGCAGCGCCAGCCCGATCGCGCGCCCGACGATGTTGGCCTCGGCGAGCGGCGAGTTGTACACGCGTGCGCCGCCGAACTCCTTCTGCAGGCCATGCGTCACCTTGAACACGCCGCCCTTGCCCTTCACGCGGTCCAGTACTTCGGCGCGGCTCGCATCGGCCACGTCCTCACCGAACATCACGATGCGGCCATTCCGGCGCATCTCGTCCTTCATGCACTGGTTCAGCAGCTCGACCATCGTGGTCTCGGTGCCGCTGAACTGCGGGTCGTCCTCGGTGTCGAACTGTTCGCCGGTCGGATCCACGTCGGGCGAGTACACGCCGAAGTACACAGTGCTCGCGTCAGGCTGCGGCGCGACGAGCGCATCATCGGTGGCCTTCAGCACCTCGGCGTCCACGCTTTCGGTGATCGCGGCCAGCTCGTCGGCCGTGGCGAAGCCGTGTTCCTGCAGCCAGGCCGGAAAGGTGCGCAGCGGGTCACGCTCGGCTTCCGCATCGCGCTCCTCGGCGAGGCGGTACATGGACTCGTCGTCGGAGAGCGAGTGCGAATAGGGCCGGATCACCTTCGCGTGCACGAATGCCGGCCCGTTGTGCTCGCGCGCATACTGCACCGCGCGCTGCATCACTTCGTAACTGGCGATCAGGTCGCAACCATCCACTTCCTGGATGTAGAGACCCGGAAACCCCTTGACCAGCTTCGAGATCGATCCCCCAGCCGTGCCGACTTCCACCGGCACGCTGATCGCATAGCCGTTGTCCTCGACCAGGTAGACGACCGGCAACTTGAGATTGCAGGCCGTGTTCAGCGACTCCCAGAACTCGCCTTGTGACGTGGTGCCCTCTCCGGTCGTGACGAGCGTCACTTCGTCCGTGTGCTCTCCGCCCAGCAGCCGATTCCGCATCGAGGCCTCAGCGGAGCCTACGGCCTGCAGGAACTGCGTGCCCGTCGGGGACGACGTCGACACGATGTTCAGCGCCGCGCTGCCCCAGTGGCTGGGCATCTGCCGACCGCCGGAATTGATGTCCTGTGCCGCACCGACCGCCGAGTAAAGCATGTCGACGGCGGACATGCCCAGCTGCAGGCAGAGCGCGCGGTCGCGGTAGTAGAGATAGAACCAGTCGTGCGCCGGACGCAGCACCATGCCGGCGGCCGTGAGGACCGCCTCGTGGCCGGCCCCCGAAATCTGGAAGAAAATCTTGTTCTGGCGCTTGAGCTGCACCTCCTTGTCGTCCACACGACGCGAGAGGAGCATGGTGCGGTACGCCGCCAGCAGCTGCGCGCGGGAGAGCCCGGCGGTATATGTCTCGGACGTGGCCAGGGAAGTCATCCCGTGTCTCGGTCGGAAGGTAGAACGCCGTGCTCATCATGACGCAGGCGGTGATGGCGACGGGGCAGAACTGGTCAGGCGTCGCCGATGGCAAGCTACTCGGACTCGACACCGCCCATACGGTGCACGGTTCTGACAGGTCGTGGCCGGCCGTCCATCACCCTCGCCCCCTTCGCTGCAGCCCGCCCGACCTCTGCCTGCAGCCGTTGCGCCGGCATGGAACTGGTGAAGCGGTGGTTGTCGCTGTCTCTTCTGACAGGCACTGCCGTCACCGTGCCATGTGCCCGGATCGAGCCGCCATCGTGGCGTCGATGCGCGCTGTCTGTTTTCACCATTGCCAAGGAATTTCTTCGTGCCAACGTCGTCATGCGTGTTCTGCGACCTGATCAAGGGCGCAGGTGAAGTCTCCATCTGCTACGAGGATGCGGACGCGATCGCGTTCATGGACATCCAGCCGGTGAACCGCGGGCACGCGCTCGTCGTACCACGCGAGCACTACGCCTCACTGGAAGACATTCCCGGACCGCTGGGCAAGCACTTGTTTGACGTGGCGTGGCGGCTGGGCGAAGTGATCCGTGACGTGACCCGCTGCGACGGCATGAACCTGCTCGTCAGCAGCGGCAGCGCGGCCGGCCAGGATGTCTTCCACTACCACGTGCACGTCATTCCGCGCATGCATGGCGACGGCTGGGACGTTCCGCTGCCGTTCACCGGCGGCACGCCGGTGTCGCGTCAGCGACTCGACGCCACGGCAGCGCAGGTGCTCACGGCGCTGCACGACCCGATGCGGGTACGCGAGTCTGCGGTGCGCCACGCGCGCCGGAGTACCGACGACGTGTGAGTCGCGTGCTGGCGTGACGGACGGGTACGCCATCGCCGACTGGTCGCGCTCAGTGACCAGTCGGTACCGACTCGGTGAAGGACTTGCGCAAGTCGCGCACGGGTTCAATCCTGTTGCTCAGAGACACGTGCACGTGAACGTCCATCAGCCATCGGGGGCTGTCGATGATTCGTTCAGGACTGCGCTTCGGATTCTGTGCGGCGGTTGCACGATGAGTGCTTTCTGGCACCATCATCACTTGCGTCGCGCCCTTGCACGCGAGCCGCGCCTCGAACGGTTTGAGCGTCGAGACAGCCTCGCGCCGACCGTCCGTCGCGCGCTCAAGACCGCCGCGTACCGCGACTGCGATCATCGCTGCGTCTACTGCGGCTGGGACATGCCGTACACCGACGCCACGCTCGATCATGTGCAGCCCATCGCGCGCGGTGGGCGCTCACAACCCGGCAACCTCGTCGTCGCGTGCGGCCCATGCAACCGCCTCAAGGCCGACCAGCATCCGCAGGACTTCTTCTCCCGCTGGCCGTCGGCCGGCGAGAACTTCATCCGCTATGCGCGGGCCGTGAACCGCACGCTCAAGCGCACGGCGCGGCGCGCGGTGAGCCTCGCGTGGGCAGCGGCGGAAGCGGCGTAGCGCGACGAGCCGCCGCGACTATTTCGTGATGCCCGTCAACGGTGTGACGAGCCGAAGTTGCGCGGCCACGTCTCGCACCAGCGCCCCGCTGCGCAGCGTCGGGCGGCCCCACTGCTCGCCATCAACCTCGATCACCGCACCTCGCTTCACCGCGCGCAAGTCTCGCCACCCGGGCGTTTCGCGAAGCCGCGCGAGCTGCGTGCCGCCGCCATCGCGTCGCCCCATGATCAGCACGTCGGGATCGCGCGCAATGAACGCCTCGAGCGACAGCGTGGGGAACTCGCCTGCCACATCGTTGAACGGATTGTCTCCGCCCGCGACGCTGATCAACTCGGCCATGTAACTCTTCGCCGCTGCGATGATCACCGGTGAACGACTGATCACATACACCGCCTTCACACGCGGTCGGGTGCGGACCTGCGCCTGCACCGCACGCAACTCGACGCGCAGGGTGTTCGCCGCGGCCGTCGCCTTCGGGGCCATGCCGAGCAGCGCGCCGAGGTCGCGAATGGTCGCGTACATCGCCAACGTGTCCTTGGTGTCCACGAGGTAGACGGGCACGCCGAGTGCGCGCATGCGGCTCACGACCGGCGTCGCGGACTGGCCATTCCAGGCAATGAACAGGTCCGGCCGGGCGGCGATCAGCACTTCCACACTCGGATCGATGCCGCCCCCCATGTCGGCGGCGCGCCGCACTGCCGTCGCGGTGTCGTAACGCGTGCGTGCCGCGACGCGATCTGCCGCGCCGAGCGCGATCATGATGTCCACCGTCGATCCGATCAGCGATGCGACGCGTCGGGCCGGCGCTTTCAGTGTGACCGCGAGTCCGGCGCCATCGCGCACCGTGATCGGCTGCGCGACGACCGGCGAGGCGAGCAGCGGCACGGCCAGCAGCGCCACGCACACTGCGACGCGCGCCTGTCGCGCACGGAGGCGCTGCATGACGCCTGTGACGTCGCCGCTCAATAGTCCACCGGTCGCAGGTAGCTCTCGCCGATCGCCGTGGGCCCGATCAGTGCCACGGTCGGCAGGCGACGCTTCCAGTGCGTGCTTTCCAGCCGGCGTCGCACGATCTCGATGTCACGTGCCTCGAAGCCGCGCGCGATGAGATCGGCGGGTGTCCAGCCACTGAGCATCCAGTTCAGCAGCTCGTCGGCCCGCGCGTAGCTGATGCCGAAATCGCCTTCGTCGGTCTGCCCCTGAATGAGGTCGGCCGAGGCCGGCTTGTCGATGATTTCCGCCGGCACGTTGAGATGCCGCGCCAGCGCCCAGACCTGTGACTTGTACAGGTCACCCAGCGGGTTGATCGGCGGCGAGTCGTCGGCGTGCCACGTGTAGTAGCCGAAGAGTCGCTCGGTCTTGTTGCCGGTGCCCAGCGATATGCCGCGCAGCTTCTGGCTCTGGTCGAAAAGCGTGATCATGCGCGAGCGCGCCATCACGTTGCCGCGCCGTCCCGGGTCGGCGTCGGGCTCGTGCTGCAGGTAGCCATCCACGGCGGCCGTGATCTCGATCGTGCGATGCTGAATGCCAAGATCGTCGATCACGAGCTGCGCATGCGCCAGACTGTCGGTGGACGACGACTGATACGGCATCCGCACTGCCAGCACGTTCTCAGGACCGAGCGCTCGCGCGGCGAGGTACGTCGTGACGGCAGAGTCCACGCCGCCGGAGAGGCCGATGACGGCTTTCGTGAAGCCGCGGCGCGCCATCTCGTCGCGGATGAACTGCACCAGCCATCGCTCCACCAGCGCAGCGTCGATGTCGAGTGGCGCCGGTGCGCCGGTGATCATGACGGCTGCCGGGGCGGCCGCAGGCGTCGCTGCTGCGTGCTCGGTGACCACGAGCGGCTGCGGTGCATCGTCCGCAGCGTCATAGGCCAGCACGAACGGCGTGCGGTGCATCGCCGCGTCGATGTTGCGCGCGAGGTGCGGCCAGGCATGCGCCACGTCGCTCAGCAGTGGCGCGTCGGCACGGGCCCGCACGAGATCGTGCAGGTCGCAGGTGATGGAGGCCATCGCGGGTTCGAACAGGGGCAGCGTGTGTCGCACGTCGCCATGCGGACCCACGATCGTCGATGCACCGCTGAACATCTTGCCGCCTTCACTGCCAACGAGGTTGCTGAGCGACACGAACATGCCATGCTCCTCGGCGATGTCGCGGACGAGTCGCTCCCATCGATACACGCTGGCCGGGCCGCCATTCGCATCGCCACGCGGCCACGGGCCACGGGCCGGTGCCGCCGACGACACGAACACCACTTCGGCGCCGTCCAGCGCGGCGATCGTGCCGGTGATGGAGTGCCAGGCATCCTCGCAGACCAGCATCGCGGCGCGGCCCCACGACGTGTCGAAGGCGCGCACGTCGCGGCCGGCTTCCACGAAGCGTGCCTCGTCGAACAGGCCGTAGGTGGGAAGGAAGTTCTTGCGATGCACATGCCGCACGACTGCCATGTCGCCGCCAAGCGTGATGTACATCACGCTGTTGTGCAGCGTGTTGCGCCAGCGCTCGTAGAAGCCGATCACCACGTCGATTGTGCTGCCGGTCGGCGCGATTGCGATGAAGTCGTGCTGCAGGTCGGCGGCCAGCGTGCCGGCGGTGATCGCCAGGTCGCGGACGCCACCTTCCAGGAAATACCCGGTAAGGGCGGTTTCCGGGAAATGCACCACGTCGGGGCGGGGAACCTGCGCGAGCGCCTCACCCAGCAGGCTGGCGACCTGCGCGCGGTTGGCGGTGTAATTGGCCTTGGCGGGGCGGAACTGCGCGAGGCCCAGGCGAAGCAGTCGAGGCATGCCGAAAGCTACGGCGTTTCGGTCCGTTGCGACGAACTGCCGCGAACGTCTCGCCTGTCCTCCATAGATTCAGCGTCGTGTATAGACAGCTCCTGACCTCATCGCTCATCGCCGTCGTTGCTGCCGGCACCATCTCCGCCCAGGGCTCGGACCCGGCAGCCATCGTGTCGCTGCCGCAATCGTCGGTGGTGTTGGCGCGCGACGGCAGCGTGATCGGCGAGTTCGGGAAGCAGGTCCGCACCAGCGTCGCGATCGGGGCGCTGCCACGCTACCTGACAAATGCCTTCGTGGCGGTCGAGGATCAACGCTTTTACCAACACGACGGCGTGGATCTGGTTGGCGTTGCCGCCGCGGTGAAGGACGCCGTGATGGGGAATGCGCGTGGCGCGAGTACGATCACGCAGCAGCTCGTGGGCAACATGCACCCCACGCTGATTGACAGGCGCGACGCGTCGATCGGGCGCAAGTTCCGCGAGCAGACGGCGGCGCGTGACATGGAATTGCGCTACAGCAAGGCGCAGATTCTGGAGGCGTACCTCAACACGATTCACTTCGGGCATGGCTGGTACGGCATCGATGCCGCGGCGCGCCATTACTTCGGCAAGCCGGCCACGCGTGTGACGCTCGCCGAGGCCGCGACCCTCGCTGCGATGCCGAAGGGTCCGGCGCTGTACGACCCGGTGCGGTATCCCGACCGCGTGAAGCAGCGTCGCAACCTGGTGCTTGCGCTGATGGCCCAGCAGAACCACATCACCGCGTCGCAGAAGGTGTCGGCACAGGCGGCGCCTCTCGTCACGACGCGCACCGCGGTCGATGCGAGCTTCGGCTTCATGGTGAACGTGGCGCGCGTGCAGGCAGAGCGCGGTGGCGTGAACGTGCGCGATGGCGGGTACCGGATATTCACGACGCTCGATCCGGTGCTGCAGCGTGCCGCGGCGCAGGCATTGCGCGACATGGTCGGCGGCGTGGAGCAGCGTGCTGCGAAACGTACGAGGAAAGGCGCCGGTGCTGCGATCCAGGGGCAGCTGCAGGGTGCCGTCGTGATGCTGTCGCCCAGCACCGGCGAGGTGCTCGCGCTGGTCGGCGGCAAGGACTTCGCCGCCTCGAGTTTCGATCGCGTGATCGACGGTCGTCGGCAGCCGGGATCAAGCTTCAAGCCTTTCGTATATGGCGCCGCCCTGCTGCAGGGCATACCTGCCAACACCATCGTGCAGGATACCGCGCTGCAGATCGTGCTGCCGAATGGTCGCGTCTACTCGCCGGACAACGCCGACGGCAAGTTTCTCGGCGCGCTCACGATGCGCGAAGCGCTGGTGGCGTCGCGTAATCCGGTGGCCGTGCAACTCGGCATGCAGGTCACGATCGACAGTGTGGCCGCATTGAGCCGTCGCATGGGCATCGAGGCGACGATCGCGCCGTATCCGTCAAGCGCGATCGGCACGGCGAGCGTGCGGCCGCTGGACATGGCCTCCGCATACGGCGTGATCGCGAACGGCGGCGCGTCGGTGAAGCCGCGATTCGTGCAGCGGGTCGAGGATAACGCTGGACACACGGTATTTACGCCCCGAGTCACGGCACCGCAGTACGCGCTGGACACACGTGTGAGCTTCGTGCTGCGCGACATGATGCGTGACGTGGTGGAGCGCGGTACGGCGACGGCGGTGCGGAAGTACGTGCCGTCGCGCATTCCCGTCGCCGGCAAGACCGGCACGACGAATGGCAGCACCGACGTCTGGTTCGTGGGCATGACGCCGGAACTGGTGGGTGCCGTGTGGGTGGGCTACGACACGCCGCGCCCGATCGCCGGCGGACAGGCCGCGGGCGGCAAAATCGCGGCGCCGATCTTCGCGCGCACGGTGCAGGCCTACTACGCCGCCGGTCGCGCGACACGCCCGTGGACGCCGCCGGTTGGTGTGGTTTCCGCGGAGCTCGACCGCGACACTGGCCTACCCGCGACGGCGACCACCGCACCCGAGAAGCGCTACACCGAGTGGTTCGTGGCCGGCACCGAGCCTGGCGCAATCGCCATCGATATCTGGAAGCTGATGGAGCTGGGTGGCATTGGTCGCTAGTTGACGCGGTGAGGGGGCAGGCGTATTCATCGGCGCACCCACCACCAACCCGACTGCTCATGCGCCATCTCGTTTTTGCTTTCCTCTGCGCTGTCGCTTCTGGCACGCCCATCTTCGTGCAGGGCTCCACGATTGATGGTCAGCGCAGCGATCGATACTTTTCACGCTTGGTCTGGCTATGCAATCGTGAAGTAGCGCGGTAATCGTGGATAACATGGCGACGAGGCGCACCGCATTACGGCGGACGCGCCTCGACGCCACAGGCCGTCAGACCCCGGCCAGCTCCCGCTCGATCACGAGCTCCACATTCGTCTGCGGCACGAGTGCGATCTTCAGTACTTCCTCCAGCGTCTGCACCGGGTAGAACGCCAATGTCTGGCGCACCTCGTCCGGCACGTCCTCCAGATCCGCCTCGTTCGCCTTCGGGATGATCACGTGCTTGATGCCGGCGCGATGTGCGCCCAGCACTTTCTCCTTGATCCCGCCGATCGGCAGTACGCGGCCACGCAGCGTGATCTCGCCGGTCATCGACACGTCGCGGCGCACTGGACGGCCGCTCATCTCGCTCACCAGTGCCGTCGCAATCGCGATGCCGGCACTCGGCCCGTCCTTGGGGATCGCACCCGCCGGCACATGAATGTGCGCCTCGACGGCGCCAAGCCTGTTCGCCGGAATACCGAGCGACGCGGCGTTGTTTGTCGCATACGTGAATGCGGCGCGCGCACTCTCCTTCATCACGTCACCCAGCTGCCCGGTGAGGATCAGTGACACCGGGCCGCTCACGCCGAGACCATCGGCGATGGTCTCCACCGCCGTTTCTGCCACACCGGCGCGAGGCACCGACCGTGTGCCCGGACGACGCACCGATGCTTCCACGAACATGATGTCGCCACCCATCGGCGTGTAGTACATGCCGTTGGCGATACCCACGCCATCAGTCTCGGAAATCTTCTCCGGATGTACACGCGGCCTGCCGAGCAGCTCGCGCACGTCAGGCGTGTCGAGCACCTTCGGCACCGTCGCTGCCTGCTCGCCACCGGCGGCCAGCTTGCGCGCGACCTTGCGTGCGACGGCACCGATCTGCCGCTCCAGCTGACGTACACCCGCTTCGCGCGTGTACTGACTCACGACGGTCATCACCGCATCCGGCGTCAACGTCACGCCGGCGCTCTTGAGCCCCGACTCGTCGAACTGGCGTGGTACGAGATACTGCGTCGCGATCGCCGCCTTTTCCTTCTCGGTGTAGCCGCTGAATTCCACGACTTCCATGCGATCCAGCAGCGGGCCGGGAATGTGCTGAATGAAGTTCGACGTCGCGATGAACAGCACTTCGCTCAGGTCGAATGGCACGCCCAGGTAGTGATCGGTGAAGCTGTTGTTCTGCGCGGGATCGAGCACTTCCAGCAGCGCGCTGGCCGGATCGCCCTGGAAGCCGGTGCCCAGCTTGTCCACTTCGTCCAGCAGGAACACGGGGTTCCTCGTGCCCGCCGCCTTCATGCCGTTGATGATCCGACCGGGCATTGCGCCAACATAGGTGCGCCGATGTCCGCGGATGTCCGCCTCGTCACGCACACCACCCAGCGCGATGCGCACGTACTCGCGACCCAGCGCGCGTGCGATGGACTTCGCAATGGATGTCTTGCCCACACCCGGCGGGCCGTTGAACAGCAGGATCGGACCACGTGCCATCGCCCGCGACTTCGCCTCGCGACCATCGGTGATCGGCTTGTCCAGCACCGGCGCCGCTTCCTCGTCGCCCACGACCTTCACCGCCGGCAGTTCGCCGGTTTCGTGCAACTCGGCCTCCAGCTGACGGGCCCGCAGCTGCCGCACCGCGAGGAATTCCAGCACGCGATCCTTCACGTCGCCCAGGCCGTAGTGATCTTCCTCGAGCACGGTCTCGGCGCGCGGCAGATCCAGCTGGTCGTCGCTGCGTGTGTTCCATGGCAGTTCCGCAATCGATTCGAGGTAGGTGCGGATCACCTGCGCCTCCATGCTCTCGCGACCGGCACGCTCCAACCGTGCCAGTTCGCGGTTCACTTCCTTCTGCGCATCGGCGGGCAGCTCGAGCTTCGACAGCGTGTCGCGCAGCGCCTCGACTTCCTTGCTCGAGTCGTCATCGCCCAGCTCCTTCTGGATCGCCTTCAGCTGCTCGCGCAGGAACATTTCGCGCTGGCGGTCGCCCAGCTCTTCCTGCACCTGATTCTTGATGTCCTCCTGTGCGGAGAGCATGCCGATCTGCCGCTGCACGTGCACCAGCACGCGGCGGATGCGCTCCTCGACACTCAGTGTCTCGAGCAGCGCCTGCTTCTGTGCCACGTCCACGTCCAGGTAGCCGGCGACGAGGTCTGCAAAGCGACCGGGTTCGGTTACGCTGTCCAGCACCTGATGCACGACCTCTTCCGGCAGGCCGCGCTTTTCACCCAGCTCCATGGCGCGTTCGCGCGTCTCGCGATGCAGCGCCTCGAATGCCGGATCCTTCTCGTCGATGGGTTCCATGTCCGCCGTCGGCACCACGACCGCCGAGAGAAAACCTTCGGTGCGGGTCCACTGGAGTGCGGTGGCGCGGGTCTCGCCTTGCAACAGCAGCTGCACGCCGCCAAGGCCGCGCTGGATCTGCCCGATCCGAGCGATGACGCCGGTGGTGTAGAGGTTGTCGCCGGACGATTCGTCGGAGTTGTCGCGCTGCGCGACGGCGAACACGAGCCGGTCGCTCTTCAGCGCCATCTCGATTGCGCGCAAGGTGCCGGGACGTCCCGCCGCAATCGGCGCGGTGAGGCCGGGGAAAATGACCTGACCGCGCAAGGGCAGGACGGGAAGGGTCTGACGTTCGGTCATCGGACTGCAACTCCATGAACGCGGAGGGCATGGCAATGCGCACTCCGGACACGATACGGACGCGACTGGCGAAAAACACCGGATCAACGCCCTTGCCAGGGCAGTGGTCCGCGGGATGCCGGTCGCGTCACCTGCCCTCCACATTCGCAAGGGTCGGGCGCGAGCTTCGATGCCAAGTCGGCACGTCGCGTCAAACTTTTCCGGCCGCTCTGGCGTATGGGGTGCCATCGGGTCAGCATCAGCAGCTCGCTGACTCGCGCGGGCTTGGGAGACCGGTCGACGCGCACCGGCGGATCGCCGGGCCCGATGACGACTCCTGCGCGTGGTCCCGAGATGCTACACTACATCGACTGCAATTCCGTTCCCCCTGGCCGGTCCCACGTGCTTGATCCGGTAGATGCCACCGCCGATACCGAACTGCTGGCGCGTGTCGAGCGCGCGCTTGCGCCGCAGTATGAGGTTGTCGGAGAACTTGGCCGCGGCGGCATGGGGATCGTTTATCGTGCGCGCGACACGCGACTGAAGCGCACCGTTGCGGTGAAGCTTCTGCCGCCGGAGCTGGCATACCGCACCGAGATCAAGTCGCGCTTCTTGCGGGAAGCGGAAATGGCAGCACAGCTCTCGCATCCCAACATCGTGCCGATCTACTCGGTGGATGAGAGAGACGGGCTGGTGTACTTCATCATGGCCTGCGTGGATGGCGACAACCTCGCGAAGCAGATGGCGGCGCGTGGTCCACTGCCGGTCGGTGACGTGCGCCGCATCCTGCGCGAGATCTCGGGCGCGCTGGCCTTCGCACATGCGCGCAACTTCATCCACCGCGACATCAAGCCTGACAACATCCTGATCGACAAGGATGACGGGCGCGCGATCGTGACGGATTTCGGCATCGCGCGCGCCGTGCAGGACGGCGCCGAGACACGGCTGACGGCCACCGGCATCGCCATCGGCACGCCGGCGTACATGAGCCCGGAGCAGTGTGCCGGCGATCGCGAGATCGATGGTCGCGCCGACCTGTACGCTCTGGGCACGCTGGGCTACCAGATGCTGGCGGGCCGGCTGCCGTTCGACGCCACCAGCACCCCGGCGCTCCTCGTCAAGCAGCTTTCCGAGAAGCCGCTGCCGATCATCGAGCGCCGGCCGGACACGCCGTCGGATCTGGCAGGCATCATCATGCGCCTGCTGGAGAAGGAGCCGTCCGCACGATTCGCGACCGCGGACGAGCTGTCGGCCGCGCTCGATGGACGGATTTCATCGGGCTACAAGGCGCCGCCGCGGCAGCCGGCGCCGCTCATGGGCCAGGCGCAGCAGCCGGCCTGGGTGTTCGACGGAACGGGCCAGCAGACAGATGCCGCGCGCTCACCGGTGCCGTACGCTGCGGCAACTTCCGACGAGATGGCGCGCTGGTACACACCGCAAGTGGTGAAATTCAGGAAGGGACTGGCACCATTCCTGACCTTTGCCGGCGTGTCGGTGGCGCTGAAGGTGTTCGGTGGCCCGGATTTCACGTTCGTGCCGGCCTTCTGGTCCATCGGCGTCGCCATGGGCTATGCAAAACTCTGGCAAGCGGGCTTCGACTGGCGGGACGTGTTCAAGCAGCCACGCGAAACGCTGCTGGCCGACGTGGTGTCGGAGAAAGCCGAGGATTTCGCGGCACTCTGGGACCCGAACAAGCGCAACTCGGTGCGCGAGCGTGCGCGACTCCGGCGCCAGTCCGGCACTGGTGGATCGCTGTTCAGCGCAACGGATCGCATGATGTCTGACGGTGGCGGTTCGCTGCCGTCCGGCGTGACGGCCGGCTCGCCTGTGGCAGAGCAGATGCAATACGGGAGCTGGTACAACGCGGTGCGCGACGGCATTGGCGATCGTGCCGAGATCCAGCGCATGTTCGACACGCTGCCGAAGGGCGAGCGACACATCGCGAACGGTATCGTCGGCAATGCGGACGAACTGCTGGGCGTCGTGCGCGCGGAGGCCGCGCAACTCGCGGATTTCGATCGCAACCCCGCGCCGCTGCCGGACCTCGCACGTTTCGACTCCGAGATCCAGATGCTCGAGTCGCAGGCGAATCCGCTGGAATCGGGCAGCGAGGAGCGCGTGCGTCGGCTGGCGCGGCTCCGTCGGGAGCGGCGGCAAGCGGAGAGCGAGTCGCTGCGTCGCCAGAAGTCGATGGATCGGCTGGAGCGTGCGCGTGCGGCGCTGCGTGCCATCCGCTACGAACTGGTGAAGCTGCGCACAGGCACGTCGCCGGCCGGCTCCACGGCCGGTGTCACGCAGTTGGCCGAGCGTGCGCAGGAGTTGGCGCGTGACGTCGATGCCGTGCTCGCCGCGGTGGGCGGTACGTCGTCACGCGCGTCATCGCGCTCGCGCTGAGCGCGGGACAGGACGCGCCATGACCGCGGCCGTGATTCCAGGTGAGGATCCCCTGCGCGACCGTCTGGCCGCAGCGTTGGCGCCGGCCTATACGGTCGACGGTGAACTGGGCCGCGGGGGCATGAGTGTGGTGTATCGTGCGCGGGACGTCCGACTGCGCCGCGATGTCGCGATCAAGATCCTGCCGCCGGAGCTCGGGTTCGTGGCGAACGTTCGTGAGCGTTTCATGCGCGAGGCGCAGACGGCGGCGCAGCTCGAGCACCCGAATATCGTCCCGATCTACGGCGTCGAGGAGAAGGACACGCTCGTCTGGATCGTGATGGCCCTGATCGACGGCGAAACCCTCGGCGATCGCCTCGCGCGCGAAGGCACACTCCCGGCGCCCGAGACGGAGCGGATTCTCAGCAGCGTCGCCGACGCGCTGACGTATGCCCATTCGCGCGGCGTGATCCATCGCGACATCAAGCCGGACAACATCCTGCTCGAGCGCAACTCGCGGCGCGTGCTGGTGACCGACTTCGGCATCGCGCGAGCTTCGGAGGGCGACGGGCGGCTCACGCTCACCGGTGTGGCCGTCGGCACGCCGACGTACATGAGCCCCGAGCAGGCAATGGGTGACGGCGAGATCGACGGTCGCTCCGACCTGTATTCGCTCGGGATCGTGGGCTACCAGATGCTGGCCGGCGTGCCGCCTTTCAGCGCCAGCAGCACGCCGGCGCTGCTGCTGAAGCAGGTCAGCGAACCCCTCCCGCCACTGGCGACGAGGGCGCCGGCAGCACCGCGCGCGCTGGTTGCGGCGATCGAGCGCGCGCTGGCCAAGAAGCCCGGTGACCGGTGGCCCGCGGTGACGCAATTCGCGGAGGCGCTGCACGGACATAGCAGCAGCAACGCCGCGATGCCGAGCGCGCCCGCGATCGGTGTGCCGGCAATCGCAGCGCCATGGCGTGCAGCAGGTGCGTCGAGCGCGCACAACGCGTCGCGACAGACATCGTTGCCTCAGGCGCCGCCGACCGCGAAGGCCTGGGAGAAGCCGCGGCCACTCTCCATGCCGCCGCGACCACCTGTGCCGCTGGCGGGTGCGAACGCGGTACCTGCGAGGTTCTCTGGTGCCAACCTGCATGCGCCGAACCTCGATCATTCTGCTGCGCAGTTCCGCGGACAGTTCACGCGCACCGCCACGACGCTCGCCTTTCTCGGGATCATCAACGCCGTCACGTCGCCGCATTTCGCATGGGTGCTGTTCCCGGCATTCGGCATGCTGATATCGCTCAATGCCAAATGGCGCCCGCTCGGTGATGCGGGCCTTTCGTTCAGCGATGTCGTGCGGAATCAGGGCGCGGCGCGTAATGCCGGTGTGGAGGGGACGGTGCCCGCGCAGCTTTTCAGCAACAGTCTCGTCGGACGCGTCCGCCGCTTCACGCGACGCGTGAAGCTTGCTGCTGTTGCGATGGGCGTTGCGGCAGTGTCAGTGACGATCGGTACGACGTTCCACGTCGAGCCGCTGATCGCGCCGTTCATCGGCGGTGGCGTCATCGGCATCGCTGCACTCATCGGTGCCGCGCGGGCTGCGCGTCCGCTGCGGCGGCTGGGGTTCGGCTATCGCGCACTGTTCGACGGCAGCTGGCGTGACAGCGAGATTGCGCGCGCTCCGGGCACGGCGTTCAGGTTGCGCGAGGAAGAGGTGTCGCAACTGGCATCACCAGACGTGGTGATGAGCATGCACGGGGAGCGGCTCCGGCTCGCGGTCGATGATCGCACGGCCATCCGGCATCAGATGGCTTGCCTCGACGGTGGCGAGCGGTCAATCCTGCCTGACGTGCTGCCGGTGACAAATTCGCTGGTCGCACGCGTGGTTGAATTGTCCGGCGCGTTGCATCAGCTGGATCGCGACATGGGTGCGGCCACCGACGGCTCACTCGACGCGCGCATCGCGGAGATGCGCGATCGAGCGGTGCAGGAGTCCGATCGCACACTTGCACTGCTGGTGCGTCAGCGCCGGTCGTTGACGGAACTCGAAGACCGCCGTTCGCTCTTGCGTTCGCAGCTCGACGGCGCATCGATCGCGCTCCAGAACCTCCGGCTCGACGTGTTGCGCCTCGGCTCGCTCGGTCTGGAGTCGCCGGCCGTGCACGCGGTGGGTCAGGCCACGGAACAGGCGCGTGCACTCTCGCGAGATCTGGCGTACCTGCTGGAAGGTGCGCGGGAAGTGGATCGCATCTGATCACGCCGCCGTCGCGACACACGAACTCGTTCATCGTCAACCTGACCATCATGATCCGTCGTTACTTCCTGGCCGTTGGCGCATTGCTGCTCGCAGCGTGCGCCAACGACGATACCAGTGGCCCTGACCTCCGCTCGGTGCGCGTCCGTTTCGTGCACGCAATTGCCGATACCGGCGCGCTCGACGTACGCATCAATGGAGTGCTGAGCGTGCCGCTGACCGCGGTGCCGTACGGCATTGCGACGGACTACCAGATCGTCACCGGTGGATCGCTCGCGGTGTTCACGCAGCCATCGCCGAGCACGAATGCGGCGCTCCCCCGTGCGATCGCCGGATTGACGGGCGTGACGTTGGCCAGCGGTGCGTCGGCGACGGTGGTCGGCGTCGGCGAAGCGCGAGATACGACGAGTGGTCGATCAGCCGGGCTGACAATCTTTCTCGACGATGTCACCGCTCCGCCGGCGGGTCAGGCGCGGTTGCGTGTGATCAATGCGTCACCGGACCTGGCGGCTGTGGATGTGCACGCCGTGCCGACGGGCCCGTCGTCTTTCGCCCTGACTGTCGGCGGCGTGGCATATCGCTCGTCGCTGAGCGGGACCCTGCCTGCCGGATCGTACACGCTGATAGTGACGCCGCCGTCCACGCCGGGCGTAGTGCTCGCGACGTCGTCAGCGGTGCTCGGCATTGGTTCGGTGCAGACGATCGTGGTGCGCGGCTACGCCGGCATGCTTCCGGCTGGACTCGCGAACGCACGCCGCGTTTCGGCTACCGTCATGGTCAACCGCGTGCCGTGACAGTGCTGCTGAAGCAACGCCGGGGCGGATGGGTCGCTGGATGAGTCGCCGGATGGCTTGCTCTTCAAGTCGCGCTACTTCTCGATGAGCGCCGTGATGATCTCCGCCAGCCGCTTCGGCGACTCCTCTGGGAGGAAATGACGCGAGGCGTCGAGCACGTCCAGCGTAGCTCCAGGGATTGCCTGTTGCAGTCGCTTCGCGGACGAGAGTGGCAGGAACGGGTCATGCGCGCCGTGAATGATCGCGGTCGGCGCGGGCACGGAGCCGAGCCGCACACCCGTTTCCATGGTGTCACGACAGTCGAGCGCCTCGAGATGCGCGACGAGCAGGTCACGACCGGCGGGCGTGGCGAAGTTGCGGATGTACCGGTCAATAGATCGTGTCGCGAGGTCCTGATCCACATAACCGCGCGCCAGATCCGTTTTCAGGACGCTGAGCAGCCACGTGGCGGGAAGATGTCGCGTGAGTGGCAAGGTGGCGCGCGCCATCTTGACCTCACGAGACGGCCATTCGTCAAACCCGACGCTGCTGATCAGGCAGAGGTGCGAGACGCGATGTGGCGCTTTCACGGCGACGGCCTGAGCCACTCCACCACCTACGTCGTGGCCAATTAAACAGGCGCGGTTGATGCCGAGCAGATCCAGCAGCACGAGCAGGCGATCAGCGTGCGCTTTGATATCCAGCGTCAAGCTGCCCGGCGGGTCGCTGCGGCCGTAGCCCAGCATATCAAAAACGACGACTCGCCTGCCCGCCGGCAACAGTGGAACCAGATCCTGCCAGAGGTGCGACGAGGTGGGAAACCCATGAATCAGAACGAGCGGTTCGTCGCCTCCTCGTGTGCCAGCAGCGTAGTAATAGAGGCGTGCGCCACCGACGTCGAGAAACTCGCCGCGCATTACGGATGCGACCGCGGTTGTCTGGTCGGAATGGGATCGCTCCAGATGTGAAAAGAATGAGGAGGCATGGCGGCGACCATATGCTCAGCCGCGCGTTCCGTGCTGCACCAACTGGCGGCATACCCTGATGCTGTGCTAAGGGTACGCGGAGATTGACGCATCGCCAGTCCAGCTTTTATAGCACGGGCGATGTGATTTCCTACAGAAACCATACCACTATATCATTTCCGGTGCCATTTCTATGATCTTTTGCACGACTTGGCAATGTCGCAGCGCTGATCTCGTGCTAGGTTGGAGGTTTGTGCCGTAACGTGTTCCGTCCGCACCCCTCCTGTGACTGATCTCCCACATCTCGATACCGTCCTGTCGGCCGAGTCTTTGACGCCTGCTGTCGAGGCTCCCATGGCTCCGCCGCCGCCGCCGCCGAAGCCAGTACTTCCCGACATGCCCGTCTCGACGGTCAAGGTCCCGGTGCGGTGGCTGATGCGTGAATCCACGGGCGCGGTACAGTGCCGAACCATCGTCGACCTGGCGAAGCTGAAGCCTGCGCTCGAGGCGCAACAGATTGCGCTGGTGCAGGAATCCGCGATTCACTGTGCGGTCACCATGCACCTCGACGGTTCGTGGGGTGGTCGACTGTTCCCGGTGGCCGGCGCCGCACCGCACACGGCGACTTTCTCTGCGTTCCGCCACTTGCTGGAGTGTGGCTGGGATCGTGAGTCGCCACCGCTGGCCGTGTCGCGCCGTTTCCTGTTCCGGCTGCTCGCCATGGATGAGGATCCGTCCATGTTGTACGAGTTGGGCGAGGAGGCGGGCAGCAACAAAGAGTTGGCGAAGCGGCTACGTGCGCACATTCGTGTCGAGGCTGCCGCGTTGCTGGCGCAGGCCGGTTACGAACGGGATCCGCGCGTGCGCGGGGCAGCCATTCGTGCGACACAGCGTGTGATGGACTATCTGCGGTCGCCGCTCGCGGCCAAGCCATGGATTCGCGTCGGCAACAAGCAGGTGCTGGCGTCCGAGGCGTCTCCTCCGACGATGAGCTTCCTGCGGATGGCGGCGTTCATGCCAGAGCTCCGGACGGAGTATCACATGGGCATGGAGTTGCTGGGCAGGCACCTGATGCAGCCGGAACCGCGACAGGAGCCGGTGCAGCAGATCGAAGGCATGCTGGTGCCTGTTCCGAACGCAATTCTTGGTGACCGGTTACCGCACCGCAATGCGCTCGAAGCCGATGTTCCGGCTGCGCTGCACTGGTTGGAGATCATGGTGCGTCTTGGCGTTTTCCGTCGTCATGAGCCGTGGATCCGGATGTTCGAGCGTTTCGTGGAGAGTGCCGATCGGTATGGCGTCTGGCATCCGATGAAGGGCGACGCGATGCCGGTGACGACGGCTTCCGACCTGATCGGCTGGTTTCCGCTCGAGGATCATTCCACCTCTGAAGGGGAGCGTCGCTACAGCGACGTGACGCTTCGTGTCTCGCTGATCGCCAAGCTGATCGGGCGCGACCTGAATCTGGTGTAGTCTGCAGATGTCGCGCGCACCGAGGGCAGGGCGCGCAGTGCATCTGTCGAGTGACGCGATGTATCCGGCGGGCGAGTCGCATGCGACCGCCCGCCGGTTGTCGTTGCCGGATGGTGAGCAGGTCCGTGTGGTCGAAAGCGGTGATCCTGGTGCGCCGGCGTTGGTTTTCCTGCATGGCTGGGGCTGTTCGGCGTATGCGTGGCGCCATTTTACGGCACCTGCGGCGGCGTCGGGTTGGCGGACCATTGCAATCGATCTGCGGGGGCACGGACTGTCGGATCGTCCGAGTGAGGCAGGCAAGTACCGCCGCGAGGCAATGGTCGATCATCTCGAGGCGACGCTGGATGCGCTGGGCGTCGCGTCTGCGCCGATCGTGGCGCACTCCATGGGCGGTTCGGTCGCCGTGTCGTTCGCGATGCGTGCGCCAAAGCGAGTGCCGCGGCTGGCGTTGTTCGGGCCGGTCGGCTTCGGCATCGTGAATCGTGCCGCCTGGTCGCAGCTGTTGCCGCCGTCACTGACTGGTGCACTGTTGCCCAGTCGTATTCCGCGGTGGGCGGTGCGATTTGCGCTGAATCATTCGCGTGGGGCGAAAGGGGTGTCGGATGAGCGCGAGGTGGACGAGTACTGGGCGCCGACGCAGTTCCCCGACTTCCTGAATGCCATGCGACTGCTCTTGCACGGTTTCACATGGGAGCCGTGGACCCCGACCGAGCTGGCTGCGCTCACGCAGCCGCTCATGCTGGTGTTTGGAGATCGTGATTCTGTCGTGAAGCCGCAGTCCGTGGCACCGACCCTCGTTCGCTGTCTGCCCGGTGCGCAGCTGCACGTGGCGCATGGGGCGGGACATGTCGTGCCTGAGGAGCGTCCCGAGTGGGCGCTGAAGTTGTTGCTCCCGTTTCTCAATCCGCCCGACGGCTGATGCGATTGCTCCCGTTTTTTGGTCCGCTCGGCGGCTGACGCTGTTGCCGCCGTTTCTCGGTCAGCCCGGCGGCTGACACGGTGGCTCCGTTTTCTCGGCTCGCTCATCCGGCTGATGCTCGGTTTTGCGCGTCGTGCGTCGTTTCGGGGTGACCGTCTTGCGGGTATCACTCGTCGGCGGGCCTGAGTACGTTACGAATCGAACGGCCGCTCGCGCCTGGGCGGAATGTTCACCGGCTGTGTGCGTCCCTCTGACGCGCGACCGTGCCGGCGTCCCACGCGATGAGCACTCCGTGCACACGCCGTAATCGCACAGACGGTCCGCGACGCTTCCCGTTTCGGCTCAGTGCGGTCGCGGCGATAGAGCTGGAGATCGGGACCGTTGCAGACCGCTTCACAGGTCGGCGCAAGCCGAACAGGCGACCTGGGGGCAACACACCGATACCTGTGAATTCACGTACACGACGCCCACGCACGGGCGGTCGTCCGCGCCCCGCTGGCGAAGGACCGACGACAGTAAGCGAGGCCGAGCACAACCTTGCGCCGGAACTGATTGAAGAGACGCCCGACTCGATTGCGGCGCAGATTGCCGCTGATGAACTGCGCGTCACGTTCGCGCAGCTCGATCTCGATCCCCGACTGCTGCGGTCGGTGATCGAGGCGGGGTATGAGTATCCCACACCGATTCAGCGCGAGGCGATTCCATTGGCGCTGCGCGGATCCGACATCATCGGGTTGGCGCAGACAGGCACCGGCAAGACGGCGGCCTTCACATTGCCGTTGATCAGTCGGTTGCTGGATGGCCCGAAGCGCACGCGTGCGCTGGTGTTGACGCCGACGCGCGAGTTGGCGTTGCAGGTCGAGGAGAGTGTCCGCAAGTATGCTCGTGGTACGGGCATCGAGGTGGCGCCGATTTTCGGTGGTGTGCCGTACGAGCCGCAGGAGACTGCGTTGCGTCGTGGCGTCGATATCGTGGTTGCGACGCCTGGTCGCCTGCTCGATCACCTCGAGAAGCAGAACATGGTGCCGGATGATCTCGAGGTGCTGGTGCTGGACGAAGCCGATCGCATGCTGGACATGGGTTTTGCGCCGCAGATCAATCGCGTCGTCGAGCAGATCCCGGCGTATCGCCAGACGTTGCTCTTCAGTGCGACGATGCCGCCGGAAGTCGAGGCATTGGCGCGCAAGTATCTGCGTCGTCCGATTGTGGTGCAGGTTGGTCGTCGGAGCAGTGCGGCCGTGACCGTTGCGCATGCCGTGTATCCTGTACCGGCGGAGAAGAAGGTGGACCTGCTGGTGCATCTGTTGCGCCGTCCGGAGATGGATTCCGTGCTCGTCTTCACGCGCACGAAGCATGGTGCGGACAAGGTTGTGCGCAATCTCGAGAAGAACGACATCGCCTCGACGGCGATGCATGCCGACAAGACGCAGGCGCAGCGGATCAAGGCGTTAGAGGGATTCCGTGACGGGACGATTCGCGTGCTGGTTGCGACGGACATAGCGCAGCGCGGGTTGGACATCAACGGGATCTCGCATGTCATCAACTATGATGTGCCGCAGCAGGCCGAGGATTATGTGCATCGGATTGGTCGCACGGGGCGTGCGGCTGCGTCGGGTGATGCGGTCACGTTCATGGCGCCCGATGAGATTGCGATGGTGCGGACCATCGAGCGGGTGATCGGGCAGCAGATTCCGCGGGTGTCGGTGCCGGGGTACGATTTCGGATCTTCGTGAGTTGTGTGTGCGCCGGTCGGGTGTAGTTGTGCGGTAACCGGTTCTTTGTTTCGGTGCTCTGTGACGATCGGAACTGCTGACGGCTTTGGCGCAGAGATGGCCGTTCGTGCGTCCGCGGCATCGCTTTCGCATCTGTCGCACAGGGGCAAGTCGTTCCTCACGTGCGGCGAATGCGGCCCAGGCGTGAGACGGCGAGAGCGGTCGAGGCGCTACCGCGGGACAGGGTGATGGTGGCGGTCGCGGCACCCCAGCCGATACCCGTGGGACCGAAAGCGATGGAGTCGCGGGTGGTGCGCATGCGGACGCCATACTCGTCCAAATGCAGCGTGCGGATCGTGTCGGTGCCGGAGACCACGCTGAGCGTGTTCGCGATGGCGTCAATCTGCACTGCCGTGCGGCGTGATGCGGTGAGTGCCACGGATCGCGCGTCGGCGATGGCACGGCCGGTGTCGACTGCGGCCATGCGAACCGTGATGCGGTCGCGCATGCCGATGAGTGCGGGAACGCTGATGCCGGCGATGATGCCGGCGACCGCGAGGACAATCAACAGTTCGAGCAGTGTGAAACCTGGGCGCATCGGGTAACTCCGGTGATGGACGCGGCGACGATGCCGCGTGCGCACGGGTCCTGCGACGCAGAAACGTGCAGGCGTCATGGTTCTGATGCCCGCAAACCGGTATCCGCCTTCCAATACCCGCGTTCCGATACCCTCGTCAGCCCGCGAGCAGCGCGACGACGTCGGCCATCGTCGTGACCACGTGGGTCGCGCCGGCCGTCCGCATGTCGGCGGCGCTGACCATCGCGGCATAACCGATCACGCGCATGCCAGCCGCCAGCGCGGCCTGGATGCCGAGCAGCGAATCCTCGATCACGATGCACTGCATCGGGGGCACGCCAAGTCGTGTGGCGGCGAGGAGGAACACGTCAGGTGCCGGCTTGCCGTGTGCGACCTCGGTGGCGCTGGTGATGCGGCCAGCAAGTCGTGGCAGGAGACCGGTGATACCAAGCGTCACCTGCATCTTCTCGTACGATCCACTGCTCGCGACAGCGTAGGGCGTGCCTGCGTGATCCAGCGCGTCGAGCACCGCCTCCACGCCGGGCACGGTGCGCAACTCGCGCGCGAACACGGCGCCCGCGCGCTCGTCGAGCACGCGCAGAAAATCAGCGGGCGCGCGACGGCCGAGTTCCTGCTCGACGATCTGCATGCAGCTCGTCATGCTGCGACCCATGAACGTGTGCGTGGTTTCGGCGAACGAGTACGACAGACCGAGCTCGTTCAACATGCCGGTAAAGACGACGTTCATGAGCCGCTCGCTGTCCACCAGTACGCCGTCGCAATCGAAAATCACGGCATCGGCTCGCCAACTTGCGACGTCGTTTCCGTTCGCATGGAGCGCGCCTTCCACTGTTCCCACGACGTCGGCACGCACTCCATCACGCACACCGTTACGCACGCCGTCACTCACTTCATCGTGCCCATGGCTGTCACGCCGTTCAACAATGCGTCGAGCGCGAGTACGCTGAGCGCCTTGACGCCCGTCGGCATCGCGGCCTCGTCCGCGTCAAACATCGGCGAGTGGTTGGCGGGAACGCCGAACGGATCGCGTCCGACCGGTGTCACGCCCAGGAAGAAGAACAACCCCGGCACGCGCTGCAGGAATTGCGAGAAGTCCTCGGCTGGCATTGACAGCGCGCTCTCCAGCACCTTGCTGTCACCAAGGGCGTTGCGCAGCACACCGCTGGCGCGCGTGAACCAGCGCGGGTCGTTGGTCGTGGTGGCGTAGCCTTCCATCAGCGTGACCGTCGCCGTGGCACCGCCGGCCGCAGCGTACTGCGTTGCGATGGCCGTGATCTGGTCGCGAACCGTCTGACGGGCCGTCGGGTTGAAGGTGCGGAAGGTGCCGAACATGATTGCGCTGTCGGGGATGATGTTTTCGCGCACGCCGCCAATGAAGCCGCCAACCGTGACCACGGCCGGTCCGGCGGTGAGGTCGATGCTGCGACTCACGATGGTCTGCAGCCCCGTGACGATCTGTGCGCCGATGACGATGGGATCGACACTGCGCCACGGCTGCGCGCCATGCGCCTGCCTGCCATGCACGACCACGCGCCAGTTGTCGGTGCTCGCCATCATTGCTCCGCTCCGCGTGGACACCGTGCCTGTGGGTCCCGGCCAGGTGTGGAGACCGTAGACAGCCTCGACGCGCGGATTGTTCAGCGCGCCGGCGTCGATCATCGCCTTGGCCCCGCCGTTCGGTGCGCCCTCCTCGGCAGCCTGAAACAGGAACGTCACGGTGCCGGGCAGTGTCGCCTTCATGCCGGCGAGCACCTCGGCCACACCCATCAGGATCGCGGTGTGTACATCATGCCCGCAGGCATGCATCACGCCGACTGTCTGGCCGTTGTACTGCGTGGTGACCTTCGAGGCGAACGGAAGGCCGGTCTGCTCGCTGACGGGCAGCGCATCCATGTCGGCGCGGAGTGCGACGGAGGGACCTGGCTTTCCGCCCCGCAGCACACCGACGATACTGAACATGCCGCCGACATTCGTGCGCACCTCCATGCCGAGTGCCTTGAGGTGTGCGGCGACGACGCCCGCCGTGCGTTCCTCGGCAAAGCTGAGTTCGGGATGTTCGTGCAGATCGCGGCGCCATGACACCACCTTCGGCGTCACACGTGCAATTCGGGCGTCGAGATCGCGTGTAAGCGCCTGCGGGAGCGGCGGTGTCGCGGGGGCCTGTGCCGGAAGCGTCGCAGCAAGCAGGGTGAGGCAGGCAAGGGAGAGGAGTCGCATGGAAGTAATTGTATCAGACCCGTGAGAACGTGGCCCGGGCCGGTTACTTTTCCCGGTCGACTACACACCCAAACACCTACGTCATGCGCATTGCCATTTCCACCGGTGGCGGCGACGCCCCGGGACTGAACGCCGTCATTCGCGCAGCTGTCCTGTCCGCACTGGATCGCGGCTGGGAAATTCTTGGCATCAAGCGTGGCTACTACGGGCTCCTTGGCGAGGACGATGTGGTTCCGATGACGCGAGACATGGTGGCCGGCATCGGTCACCTTGGCGGGACGATATTGCGGACGACGAACCGCGGCAATCCCTTTTCGTATCCCGTCCCGAATGGCGACGGCACTTTCCGCGAAATCGATCGGTCTGACGAAGTGGTGGCGAATGCGCGTGCGCTGGGCATCGACGCAATCATCACCATCGGTGGTGACGGTTCGCTGTCCATTGCACAGCGCCTGGTGGAAAAGGGCATGAAAATGGTCGCGGTTCCGAAGACCATCGACAATGACGTGAGCGGCACGATCACGACATTCGGCTTCGACACCGCCGTGACGACCGCGATCGAGGCGATCGACAAGCTGCACACGACGGCCGAGAGCCATGATCGCGTGATGGTACTGGAGGTGATGGGTCGCGACGCCGGCTTCATCGCGTTGCATTCCGGCTTGTCGGCGAGCGCCGATGTGGTGCTGATCCCCGAGATCCCGTTCGACGTTGAGAAGGTCGTCAAAAAAATCCGTTCACGTGATCTGGCGGGGCGTCGCTTCTCGATCGTGGTCGTGGCCGAGGGTGCGGTGCCGATCGGCGGTGAGGAGTCGATCCTTGGGCCGTCGATGCCTGGTCAGGCGAAGCGCGTCGGTGGGCTGGCCGGTCCGCTCGCCCGCACGCTGCAGGAAAAGACGGGCAAGGAAGCGCGCTCGATGGTGCTGGGTCACCTGCAGCGCGGTGGGCAGCCGACCGGCTACGATCGCCTGCTGGCGACACGTTTCGGCGGCGAAGCGGTTCGCGCCGTGGCGGAGGGCAAGTGGGGGCACATGGTTGCCCTGCAGTCGCCGAACATCGTGACGATCCCGATCGTGGAGGCGCTGCGCGAAGTGAAGCGCGTGGACCCAATGCACGACATCGTGCAGACTGCACGCGCGACCGGCATCTCGTTCGGCGACTGAGCCAACGCGGCCGGCACCTCAGTGTGTTCTGCCTGCACCGTTCCCTGATGCCGAAGGCATGTGGTGTGGGACAGCTGTCCGCTGCAGGGGACGGCCGATGCCGGGCGCTGCTGAAGTGAACACTCGCCAAATTCATGGCTGGCAATGAGTTACGGTTTTGCTCACATGTGGCACCGGCTCTGCATTGTCAGGGTATGAGTGGCTTGTGAGGAGCAGGTGCGTCAACCGGTGGATGGAGCGATTGCAGTGATGAGTACGTGGCGGATGGCAATTCTCGGGGCGGCGGTGGTCGGCGGTGCCGCGGTGGGTGCGGCGCAGTCGCCGTCGTCGCAATCCGACATTCCGGCTGCATATGTCCCGCCGGCCGGCATGTGTCGCATCTGGCTGCGCGATGTGCCACCCATGCAGCAGCCCGCGCCAACCGATTGCCGGACGGCGCTGCGCGGCAAGCCAGTCGGGTCGACGGTGATTTACGGGCCTGAGCCGAAGCGCAGCAGCATCATGCCGAACGACTGGACGACGCGCTCCAGTAACAAGCCGACGCGCGATGACGACCGGTCGCGCACGCCGTTCCGCAGTGGTGACGACGGTTGCACCGATCTCAATCGTGACGGTCTGTGCGACGAGGCCGCGTCCGGTGAGCCGTGCACTGACACCCGCGACGTTCGCTGTGACGACACGACACCCGCGATGCCCGCGATGCGGTCGGCCGTGCAATGGACCGAAGGTCAGCGTCCTTCAGACATGCAGCGCTGGTTTGGATCGCTGAACGTGTCCGCACGGTTTGCAATGCCGTCTCGTGGCGGCTCGCCTGAGCGAGTGCAGTGGTTCGACACCGACGGGCACCTCGTGCAGGTGTGGCTGGACCGGAATGGCGACGGGCGCGCCGATCGCGTGGAGCTGTATGGACACGACGGCCTGCGTGTGCGTGTGGTGGGACAGTAGCACGAAAATCGGCGCGATGAGGCGGACAAGCCGATACACGCACGTACAAGTACGGACCGCCCAACCGCTTGACAGTCGATCGGGATGTTGTAACTATCGATCACAACTGAATTCCGTGGTCATTTGCCGCCTCTTGCCGCCACGCTAAACAACGAGCTAAAACGCGAATGCCCGGCGGCTTCATAGCGCCGGGCTTTGTCGTGTGTGGACGGTATTCCCGTGACTGCGAGTGTTGAGATGTCCCGTCTGCCGATTGCGATCTATCACGAACATCCTGACTGGTTCCGTCCACTCTTCATGGAACTGGAGCGACGCGGCATTCCCTTCGAGCGATTGGATGCGGCCGCGCACCTGTTCGATCCAGCGGAGACCGAGGCACCATGGTCGCTGGTGTTCAATCGTGCGAGTCCCTCGGCGTACCTGCGCGGGCACGCCCAAGCCACGTTCCACACGCTGCACTGGTTGCGGCACCTGGATACGCTGGGTGTGCCGGTGATCAATGGTGCCGATGCGTATGCGTACGAACTGTCCAAGGCGACACAGCTGGACCTGCTGCGGCAACTTGGCCTGCCGTTCCCGAAGGCGCGCGTCATCAACCATGCGTCGCGCGCCGTCGATGCGGCGAAGGGTTTCCGATTTCCCGTGCTGGTGAAGGCGAACATTGGTGGGAGTGGCGCCGGCATCGTGCGCTACGACAGCGTCGACGCACTGGCTGATGCGGTGGCTGATGGCACCGTGGATCTGGGCGTGGACAGCACCGCGCTGGTGCAGGAGTCGGCGCCGTTGCGTGATGGACACATCACGCGCGTGGAGACGCTGGGTGGCCATTTCCTGTACGCGATCAACGTGTACCCACCGCAGGATTCATTCGACCTCTGCCCCGCTGACGCCTGCCAGACGACCAATGGGGTGGAGCTGGTGCGCGGCGCCTGTGCCATCGATGCACCGAAGACCGGCATGCGCGTGGAAGGTGCGCAGCCGCCGGCGGAGATCATCGCGCAGGTGGAGCGGATTTCGCGCGCGGCGAACATCGACGTCGGTGGCATCGAATACCTGATCGATGATCGCGATGGCCAGCACTACTTCTACGACATCAACGCGCTGTCGAACTTCGTGGCGGACGCGCCGAACGTCGTCGGCTTCGATCCCGTCGTGCGGCTGGTCGACTACATCGAGGCGCGTGTGGCTGGTGCGCCGGCGTTGGTGTCGTGATGCGATACGGCTACTGGCTTCCCGTGTTCGGCGGCTGGCTGCGCAACGTGCCCGACGAAGGCATGTCAGCCACATGGCCCTACGTGCAGCGGCTCGCGCGACGGAGTGAGGAGATCGGGTTCGACCTCACGCTGATCGCAGAGCTGTTTCTGAATGACATCAAGGGTGCGGCGGCGCCTGCGCTGGACGCATGGTCCACCGCGGCAGCGCTCGCGGCGGTGACGTCAAAGCTCGAGTTGATGGTCGCGGTGCGCCCCACATTCCATCATCCCGCAACGCTTGCAAAGCAGGCGGCGAACATCGATCACATCAGCAACGGCCGGCTGTCGCTGAATGTGGTGTCGTCGTGGTGGAAGGACGAGGCGCGTCGGTATGGCGGCACGTTCGACGAGCATGACGACCGCTATGCACGCACCGCCGAGTGGCTGGACATCGTGAAGGGTGCCTGGACGGAGCCGTCGATCACGTACAAAGGCAAGTATTATCAGGTCGAGGAGTTGATCGTGCAGCCCAAGCCCGCCGCGAGCTGGTCGCGTCCGCATCCGGTGTTGTATGCCGGAGGTGAATCGGAGGCCGGCAAGTCGTTGATCGCGTCGCAGTGCGATGCATTCGTGATGCACGGCGATCCGGTGGAGCGCGTCGCGCCGAAGATTGCAGACATGCGTGCACGACGTGAGCGTGCCGGCGGCCGGCCGTTGCAGTTCGGCATGGCGGCGTATGCGATCGTGCGCGACACGGAGGCGGAAGCGCAGCGGGAACTGGAGCGCATCACCAACGTGCAGCCCGGGTCGCCCGGATATCACAATTATCAGGACTGGATCGGCAACACGCAGCTGGAACAGCAGGTGTCGCTCCAGGACTACTCGGTGTCGAACCGCGGATTGCGCGCGGGGCTCGTGGGAACGCCGGAGCAGGTTGCCGACAGGATCCGTGCGTTCGAGTCGTCCGGCGTGGGGTTGCTGCTGCTGCAGTGCAGCCCGCAGCTGGAAGAAATGGAGCGGTTCGCCGAGCAGGTGATGCCACTGGTCGGCAGCAGGGTGGTGGCGACCGCTGCGTGATCGATCCGGCTGGTCCGGCAGCGCGGTGGTTGACATCACGCGCTGCCGCGCTCGCCTGTAGACTTGAGCCATGGCCACGACCGCTTCGCCCAGCGCAACCCAGCGCCTCCGATCCATCGTCGGGGGTTCCATCGGCAACCTGGTCGAGTGGTACGACTGGTATGCCTACTCCGCCTTCTCGCTCTACTTCTCGAAGGCATTCTTTCCACCCGCCGATCAGACGGTGCAGCTGCTCAACGCAGCGGCCGTCTTCGCAGTCGGCTTTCTCATGCGGCCACTTGGCGGCTGGTTCATGGGTCGCTACGCAGACCGGCATGGACGTCGCAATGCGCTGACGGCATCGGTGCTGCTGATGTGCGCTGGTTCGCTGCTGATTGCGATCACGCCGTCGTACGCCAGCATCGGCATCGCGGCACCGGCGCTGCTGGTGATCGCCCGCATGATGCAGGGGGTGAGCGTGGGCGGCGAGTATGGTGCGAGCGCGACGTATTTGAGCGAAATGGCCGGCAGCGCGCATCGCGGATTCTGGTCCAGCTTCCAGTACGTGACGCTGATCATGGGGCAGCTGCTCGCGCTTGGCGTGTTGCTGGTGCTGCAACGGCTGCTGGATGTGGAGGCACTGGAGGCGTGGGGGTGGCGCATTCCGTTCGTGATTGGTGCACTGTGCGCGCTGGTGGCGGTCGCACTGCGTCGCGGCATCGTGGAGACGAGTGCATTCACGCTGGCGCTCAAGGCGCACGACGCGCGCGGGTCGGCGCTGGCGAGTTTGCTCGCGCATCCGCGATCAGTGCTGACGGTGTTCGGCTTGACGGCGGGCGGCACCGTCGCGTTCTACACCTTCACGACGTACGCGCAGAAGTTCCTGGTGAACACCGCAGGATTCACCAAAGCCGATGCGACGCTCGTCTCGGCGGGATCGCTGGCGATCTTCATGTGCGTGCAGCCGCTGGTCGGCGCGCTGTCGGACCGCATCGGTCGTCGGCCGGTGCTGATCGCGTTCGGCGTGGTAGGCACGCTTGGCACTCTGCCTATGCTCACCAGCCTCTCGCATGTGCGGAGCAATGCTGCGGCGTTGGCACTGCTGACGCTCGCGCTGCTGGTGGTGAGCGGCTACACAGCGATCAATGCCGTGGTGAAGACGGAGCTCTTCCCCACACATGTGCGCGCACTCGGCGTGGCGTTTCCGTATGCGATCGCCGTGTCGATCTTTGGTGGGACTGCAGAGTATCTCGCGCTCTGGTTCAAGAACATGGGCCACGAGGTCTGGTTCTACTGGTACGTGACGGCATGCATTGCGGCGTCTCTCGCGGTGTATGCGACGATGCCCGAGACGCGACACAGCGAGGTGATGGAGGAGTGAGGGCGCGGCGGGTGTCGTGCGACAGACCGTCCCGATGACCTGCGTGAGTCTGGCTCGTCTACAGTCGTCTCCATTCCGCATTGCCGGCAACTGCCCGGTCGACGGACGGGCGGCGCACGACGGACCTTTCACCAGAATCACATGCGTACTGCGATGATGCACCGCACCCTCCTCACGCTCGGCGTGGCCGGGCTGGCAGCCTGCGGCGATAGCACCGGCGGTGGCAGCACCGGCACGGTCACCGTGCGTATCACCGATGCACCGATCGACAAGGTGCAGTCGGCCACCGTCTGGATCTCCAGGGTGTACCTGATCGGCTCGGCAAATGACGACGCGAGCCGTTTGACCATCTCGAACCAGAAGTTCGAGTACAACCTGCTTTCCCTGCAGAACGGCGTCACGGCTGCGCTCGGATCGGCTGACATCCCGATCGGCACGTACACACAGCTGCGCCTCGTGGTCGACTCGGCGAAGATCGTGCTCAAGGCGCCGTTGACGTTCGCCGACGGCACCTCGCAGCGCACGCTGTTCGTGCCGAGTGGCGAGCAGAGTGGATTGAAGGTGAACTTCGCGTCGCCAGTGCAGGTCACGGCTGGCGAAACGGTGCTGGTCGCCGACTTCGACGTGTCTCGCAGCTTCGTGTTCACGGGGCAGGCCGCTGCACCGAACGGGGCGACGTTCAAGCCGGTGATCCACGCCACGGTGCAGAACGTCGCGGCATCCATTGCTGGAACGGTGACGCCGGCGTCGGCGAAGGCGGGACTGGCAGCCGTGAATGCTGCGACAGGCGACACGGTCGCGACGACGCTGGCCGACGCGGTGACGGGCGCTTACAAGCTGCGGTTCCTGTCGCCGGGCACGTACAACGTGCTGGCGAAGGGCACCGCAGATGGATCGACGTTCAGCGCAACGAAGTCGAACGTGGTGGTGGGTGCATCGCAGGACCTGACGGGGGTGAACCTGCCGTAGGGGCCTCGAGCCGGTGCGCGTCGGCACGTCACGCGCACCGCAGCCCAGCTGCCGAGCGGTCGGATGATCGCCGCAGGCGCGGGCAGCAAAATCCGTTCGCGAATGGCGAGCCGAACCCATGTTTCACACAACGGATCGTCGAGTCTGAACACGGCACTGCTGTTGACCGATGCGTTACGGACGATGAATTTCTTCCGACTCGGCGCAATTCGTGGAGGTCGAGGAGCACCGGACGGGCAGCTATGTGTTCGAGAACGACTGGCAGAGTTTCCAGACGCGCCGTGACGGGGAGCTGGAAATGACCAGCGTGCCCCTCACCTACCCGAGGCCGCAGCGGTTTGCGGTAGCGGTGAAGGTCATCGACATTTTCGGCAACGACACCACGAGCCTCGTCTCAGTCACGGTAGGCTGATTCCCTGCGGTCGCGGGTAGGTTTCCGTCATGCGTGACATCCGTGACCGATACCTCCCGCCAGACCCGGAAGCGTTCCGGGCGGCGCGCCCGAAGCGTGGGCGCATCATCATCATTGCACCGACCCGTGCGGCGTGCGAGACCATCGAGCTCGCGTTCACGCTGAATCTCCAGACGTACCTCGAGATTCACTACGGTGCACGCGTGCGTGAACTCGCCGCGAGCGGACGCGGGTTCGGCATCGTTGCCGGCACGGGCACAGGCAAGACGCTTGCGGTCCGACCGATCGCCGAGACCATTCTCGGTGAGGAGCTGATCGTCGGGGTCGTCAATCGCGAGCGCGAGGCGACACCCGACACCCCGCAGTGGAACGTGATCATCGTCACCACCGGCATCGCGCGGCGCTGGTTCCAGGACGGCGACATCGATCACCACGACACGGTGGTGGTTGACGAGATCCATCAGACGTCCGCCGAGCTTGAACTCTGCCTCGCGCTCGGCAAGCGTGCACGCTGCCGCTTCATCTGGTTGTCGGCCACGGTGGATCCGTCGTTCTATTCCCAGTATCTCGACAGCGGCGACGTGCTGGAGGTGTACAGCTTCGACGAGGCGAAGAAGGCGACGGTCGAGGTGCTCTCGCGCAATCCGGCTGACTTCCTGGATGACAGGTTCCTGAAGAAGGTGATCGCGGATCGGCGCGGCGTGGCGATGTTCCTGCCGACGCGCGCCGGGACCGAGGATGCTGCCCGTCATGTGCAGGAATCGTATCCGAAGATCCACGCGCAGCATTATCACGGTGGCGAGCCGATCCGCGTGATTCGGCAGTATCTCGACGAAGGCGGCGTGCCCAAGCCGTTCTTCCTGTCGATGACGGCAGCCGGACAAAGTGCGATCACCGTGCAGGGACTGGATACGGTGATCATCGACGACACGCGGTTCACGAACATGGTGGACAAGGGTCGCAACGTGCTCACGCGCGTGCACCTTGGCGCGAACGAGCTGCTGCAGATGGCGGGACGCGTGCACGGCCGCGTGTCCGGGGGACGTGTCTTCATCCTGTCCGATCGGCGCATTCCGTTCGAGATGCTGAAGCCGGTGCTGCCGGAGTTCCAGCTGGCCGGTGACAGCGAACGCGTAGCGTTGACCTGCGCGGCGATCGGCGTGCGTGCCGATGATCTGGAGTTGCCGGTGCCGCTGGACAAGATCGCGTATCGCCGCGCAGTGACGCTTCTGGAAACACGCAACATCGTCGCGAATGGCCGCTTGACCGACTACGGCCGCGCGGTCGAGAAGATGCCGGTGGAACGTGCGTGGGCCGAGCTGCTGGTGAACAGCGACGACGACCTCGTGCCGTTCGTCGCGGTGATGAGCGGCGTGGAAAGCCTGCATCGCATGACGCGTGAGGATCGCAACCTGGATGGGATGCTGATTCCGGGCAGCGATCATCTCACGGCGTACAACGTGTACGCAGAGGCCTTCACGAAGTACGGGTATGTAGGCGACGTGTACGGGCTGCCGCGCCAGCTTTTTCATGATGAGATCGCGGAATGGGCCGAAGTGAAGGGCGTGCTGGTGAAGTCGCTGGAGGATGCCGCGCTGGCAATGGCGAGTGTGTATCGCTCGCTCAACGCACCGCTACCGACGAAGCTGGCGAAGGCGACCGAGGCGACGCGCGCGCGCTTCTCGGAGCTGATCGCGCAGGTGATGCCGTTCGACCTGGTGGTCGACGAACAGACGGCGTGGGGCGAGTCGGCGCGTGTTGGCAAGACGAGTGTGTGCGGCAGCTGGGGCGCGGTGGCGGGCACGCTGCGCTTCTTCGCCGATCGCATGGGCATTCCGCGCGCGTCGATCGAGGGCACGCAGCTCACGCCGGCCCTGCTGCGGAAGTTCGCGACGTACGGCGAGAGCACCATCGCGTACGATCCGCACAAGCGGCAGGGGCAGCTGGTGCGCACGCGCCACGTGACATACGGTGGCTTCGAGCTGGAACGCGAGACGGAAGTCATCGGCGAGTTCACGCCGGAGATCGCCGACACGGCGCGTGACGCGCTTGCCGACGCGTTCGCGACCGAGCGCGTGCGCCACCCGGCAGTGGATCGCAACCGGCCGATGATTGCCGAGGCGCGCGAAGTCTGGCGACGCAGCGGTGGCGTGACGCCGCGCACGTCGCAGGCCGAGGTGACGGCATGGTATCGCGAGCGCCTGACTACCGTGGAATCGGTGCAGGACCTGAAGCACCTGCAGGTGCGGATGACATGGGACGATTGGATCACGCCCGAGCAGCGCGCTGCATACGACGATCTGCCACACCAGGTGATGGTGCGCGATCGGCAGGTGCCGATCGAGTACGACGTCGAGGAGCGGGACGACGGCACGTTCCTCGGCGTAGCGCGACTGCGGTTGCCGGAGAAGCTCGCGCGCACGCTGGTGACGGAGGAGCTGCCGCCGTTCGATAGGCCATATCGATTCGTCGTGGTGCGCGGGCAGCGCGGGTCGGCGCGCGGACGTACGCTGGACGAGCTGCAGGATGCGCTGGATACGCCATGGATGCCGGACGAGCTGGCGACTCTGAGCGACCAATACGGGCAGACGAAGGGCGGGCGTGAGCGGTCGCGTGAGGACTATCAGCGCGGCAAGGCGAGCCGTGCGGTGATCCCGCCGAAGCAGCGCGGACGCAAGGGCCGCTGAGCTTCGTGGGGCTCGATGTGGTGTAAGGGCGGCTCGGCGCATTCGGCGTCGAGCCGCTTCATGCATTCTGGCCTTCGTGCCGAATCTGGCGCGCGGCGGTGATCGTCGTGCACCGCATGAGCCAGGCTCATCGGAGTCCATCGGACTGTGCGGTCCAGTATTTCTCGCATGATGAAGGACTCAGCGGTCCGTGTGCAAGCAGGATGCGGTTCGTATGTCGTTGTTTGCCAACGCTTTGCGAATTCTTTGCCGGTGGGGTTGCTTATAGGACCGACCGGTCCTAGTTTCATGCTCGTGAATACACGTCGCGCGCAAATCCTCGATGCTGCTGCGGTCCTGATTGGACGGCAGGGTTATTCGGCTACATCGATTGACGACGTGATCAAGGAGTCGCGGCTGAGTGGCAAGAGTCACTTCTACCATTACTTCCGCAGCAAAGAAGAGCTCGGTTTTGAGGTTCTGGATCGGCAGTTCGAGCGGTTTGCGGAGCGAGGTCTGGCCATCCTGCGTGAGCCGATGATCGATCCGATGGAGCGGCTCGGCCTGTTCATCGATTCGCTGGTCGCTGCGCACGCCGAGCGTGGCTGTCACGGTGGCTCGCCCTTCGGGACACTGGCGGCCGAGATGTCCGACGCGCACGAGGGTTTTCGGCTTCGCATTGCGCAGGTGTTCGTGCGCTGGGCAAGTCAGATCCAATCGCTCTTGTGGGAAGCGCGACCGCGGCTTCACGACGATGTGGACGCGTTGAGACTGTCGCGTTTCATCATCGCTGCGCTCGAGGGTGGATTGATGATGTCGCGCGTGAAGCGTGACATCACTGTCTTGGAAGGAATTGCACTGGATCTGAAACGGTTCATCGCCATGCACCTTCGTGAGCCCGAAGGCGTCGCATCCAAAAGACGAGATGTCACGAATGCATGACGCCCGGCACGCGCCCCGAATTGCCTATCGCGCAGTAGCACGAAATACGACGGGAACTACACTGGAGCACAACATGACTGCCACGCAGCATCAGGAAAGTTCAGGAACGATGGTGGAATCGGCACCGCGTAGTGGCTCGCCGCTGGAAGGTCGCGCCCGCTTTGAAGCCGAGGCTCTCGTGCATCTCGACGCGATGTACAGCTTTGCGTTGAAGTTGTCCCGATCGCGTGATGACGCCGAGGATCTTGTTTCAGACACGATCCTGCGCGCCTTCGAACGCTGGGAGCAGTACCGGCTCGGCACCAACATTCGCGCGTGGCTCTTCACGATTCTCTATCACGTTTTCGTGAGTCGCAAGCGTCGTATCGATGCGCGCGAAGTGCAGGCTACGGACGAAACGGAAGGTTGGGGTGCATTCGAGCCGGTTGGTGAACTGAATCCGGAGGCGCGCTTCTATGAAACCTTCCTGGATGCCGAGATCACATCCGCGATCGACAATTTGCCGGATGAGTATCGTGCAGCAGTCGTGTTGAGCGACATTCACGAGTTGCGTTACGCGGAAATAGCGCACATTCTTGGAGTTCCTGAGGGAACCGTGAAGAGTCGGCTGTTTCGTGGTCGCCGCATCCTGCAGAAGAAGTTGGTCGGGTACGCCATGGACATGGGTTACATCAAGTCGGTGCCTGAAGCGGCGTGAGGTCAGGGTGTCGGGCGATCGATGGGCAGTGGTGATCGACCACAATTCTTGTCACACGGAGTCGAAGAACCTCGAAGAACAGTACGTGTTCTTCGAGGTTGTTGTTTTTCGTAGAGTCGACGCGGCGATGTCGCAGACGCGAAATGATGTTTCACGCATCCAGACGATCTGTACTGCTACAGACGATCGCGAGTGCCAATCGTGTTTCCCGACAGGGGAATCACATCGCAGTTGCACGCGGAATATTGTTACTCACGCAGGCGGACGGTCGCTCTACTGTGCCCTCGTGGCTCTGTATGAGCCAGGACGCATTGCGCGATGATTATCGATGAACGCACAAAGTCAGGATACCGTGAACGGCCGAAAGTTCGGGAGCGGCGGGACGGTGCGCATGGGCTCGCGGGCGCGGTGACGGGCGGCCTTGGCGCGATTGCCGCAGGTGGCCATGTCGCACCAGCGACGACGGCCGTTCTTGGTGCTGTCCAGGAACACGCGACGACAGCGTGGGTCGCTGCAGCAGCGGACGCGGCCCAGCTCACCGGCGATCAGCGAGTCGGCACCATCGTCCACAACGGGCATCATCAGCGCGGCAAAAGCATCGCCGCCGGCGACGAAATTTCGCTCGTAGCTGCCGTCAGGCAAGATCTCGAGACGGCGAGTTCCGGCACTTCGGCCAAGGACACGATTGATCTCGGCCACGGCTTCGGTGCGTGCATCCGGCGAGACTCCGCCATGTTCGGCGAGTGCCCGGAGCGCGCTGCGCACCCGTCGCGCGTCGAGCAGTGCTGCGGTGGCACCGGCGGGCTGTTGCTCGGCGCGTCGCACGATGGCCACCCGTCGATCATGATCGATCACGCCGACAGCGGCGAGCCACTCCAGCATCGTAGAGAAGTCTCTCAACGCATCGCGCCGGACGCCCAGTTCGATGTCATCGGTGTTGACGAAGTCCAGCCAGAGTCGATCGCCGACGAAAATGAACGTACGGTGTTCTATTGGGACGATGACAAGTGCAGACACGGGGTCCTTCGCAGTAGGTATGACTTTGAAGTTACCCCGCAATTGCATTCACGTAAGCCGACCGGTCGGGTCGCTGGCTGCCTTTTGTTCATGACAGCCACAATCCTGTTGCCTGGCGTGGCGCGCGTCATCGTGGGCTCCCTGAATCCTGTGAAGATCGCGGCCGTGCAGGCCGTGCTCGCGCGTTGCGGTCGTGACATCACGGTTGGTGGCATCGCGGTTGCTTCGGGCGTGCCGGATCAGCCGTGGGGTGACGAGGACACGCGCGCCGGCGCGCTGGCGAGGGCGCAAGCGGCGCTGGGCTGCGACGCCGATGCGCAGCTAGGCGTCGGACTGGAAGGGGGTGTGGTGCGAGAAACGGATGGCTCGGTGCGGACTTGCGCGTGGGCTGTCGTCGTGGACCGGCGGGGCATGTCGTGCAGCGGCGGGTCGCTGGCCATGGCGCTGCCGCCGGCGGTGGTCGCACTGCTGGAGGCGGGTGTGGAGCTGGGGCATGCCATGGACGAGGTGGCGCGCACCGTGAATACGAAGCACGGACAGGGTGCGGTGGGGCTTTTGACGGCAGGCCTGATCACCAGGCAGGGCGCGTATGAGCCGCTGGTGACCTACGCGCTGTCACGCTGGATCGGGCGTGAACTCTGGGACGTGGATTCCGGCGGGCACTAGCTTTCACGCATGTCATCGACCGACGAAGAGACGTACTACCGGAAGGGCTTCGGGCTGAAGGCCGACGTGCAGGACATCCTGGCTGACGATTATACCGGTCGCCTGGTGGATCTGCTGCGCGCCAGCGAGTACACGCTGACCTCGGGCGACGTGACGGTGCGCCTCGCCAAGGAGTTCGGATTCTGCTACGGCGTGGAGCGCGCGGTGGAGTACGCGTACCAGACGCGTCGCAAGTTTCCCGACCGACGCGTGTTCCTCGCGGGCGAGATCATTCACAACCCGCATGTGAACCACAAGCTGCGGGAGATGGACATCACGTTCCTGCAGGCGAAGGGCACCGGCTTCGACTACTCGCTGGTGCAGCCTGACGACGTGGTGATTTTGCCGGCGTTCGGCGTCACGATCCAGGACTTCGAGACGCTGCGCGAGCTTGGCTGCATCATGGTGGACACGACATGCGGCTCGGTGCTGAACGTCTGGAAGCGAGTGGAGAAGTACGCGCGCGATGGCTTCACGTCGCTGATCCACGGCAAGCACTATCACGAGGAGACGCGCGCGACGGCGTCGCAGGTGCAGAAGTATCCGGACGGCCGCTACCTCGTGGTGCGTGACATGGCGGAGGCCGGGCTGGTGTGCGATTACATCGAAGGAAAGTGGAATCGCGAGGCGTTCCTGGAGAAGTTCGCGGCGGATCGTGCATCGCCGGGCTTCGATCCGGATCAGCACCTGACGCGCATCGGCGTGGCCAACCAGACCACGATGCTCGCGCGTGAGTCGCTGGCCATTGGTGAGGAAGTGGGGCAGGCCATGGCACGTGCACATGGCGCCGGCTACCGCGAGACGAACTTCCGCACATTCGACACGATCTGTTCGGCCACGCAGGACCGGCAGGATGCCGTGGACGAGCTGCTGCAGGAGCCGCTGGACGTGATGCTGGTGGTGGGCGGCTACAACTCGAGCAACACGATGTCGCTGGCGGCGATCTGTGCCGACAAGGTGCCGACGTTTCATGTGGAGGACGCGGAGGGCATTGATCCGGCCACAGGTATCGTGCGCTTCCGCCCGATCGGTCTGCATGTGGATGAGGAGATGCGCGCAGGCTGGATGCCGTCGTCGGGACCCGTGCGTGTCGGCATCACCGCCGGTGCGAGCACGCCAAACAACAAGATCGGGGAAGCGGTGGCGCGCATCTTCCAGACTCGTGGCATCGATCCGGCCCTGATCGGGTGAACGCGGATCAGCTGCGCGCATTTGCGTATTACCTGTCGATCGGCGACGGGTTGTCGGCCGACGTGTCGCCGGCGCTGGATCTGAAGGTGGCCGACATCAGCGTGGCGCTGGAACGGGACGCGAACAGTGGCGAGGTGCCGCCGGTGGGTGCCGGTTCGCTGCTCTTCCGTAACGACGACGAACGCTGGCCGGATTTCATCGGTGACGACCTGCACACGCTGTCCGGTTGCGCTGCGATGCGGCGACTGGCGACTGACGGCGCGAGCATCGGCGACATCTTCGACGAGCAGGTAATGGCGCTCGAGCCAAGCGATGCGCCGACACTCATCACGTTGACGGCTGGGGCGATCGACCTGCTGAGTGCCGTGGCCACGCAGCCGGCACCAGCGCGCATGCAGGCGATCGTGCGCGATGCGGTGACCGGCGTGATCGCCCTGGCTGAGGTTCTGCAGGGCAAGTTCAGCGACCTGACCTTGTTACTGACCACGCTGCCCGACCCCACGGACGGCCTGGGCGTGTTTCCTGACGAACGCGCTGGCGATGCGATCCCGATCACGGCGCTGCTGGAATTCAACGCGCAGCTGCGGGAACGCGCCGCGGTGCTGCACGACACGATCGTCACCGATGCGCATGCCGCGTTCATGGGCCGTGGCGTGACCGCGCCCGAGTCGGACCGGTGGTTCTGGCGTCGCAACCCGCATGAGCCGAGCGGCGCCGGTGCATCGGGGTTGCGCGGCGTCTGGCTGGACGCGCTGCGTACACTTTGAGACGGTACGTCGGGTTGTTCGGCGAGGCGCGGTCGGGCGTTTCCGCATCGCGTGCGTGCGTCGTGTGCCTGCGACGGCCGCACAAACCATTTGGCGTACACTGGCCCTGACTGGCGCAGTTTGAATATTGGCAGCACACACGGCTCACGATCGACGTGGTGCCGGGGCGGGGTGCAGGACTTTCGCTGGAGGCGCCGGAGGGTGTGCGGTTTCTGACGCGATCGCGGTTGTTCACCGACGCGGAGTCGGTGGAGATGCTGTGGGCGGGTCCACCACTGCGCGGGCCCGAGGCGGCGGGGCTGGCCCAGGCGCGATGAGCGCGCGATGCGAAGGTATGACGGTCGAACTGGCCATCACGCAGGCCGCTCGTGACGGACGCAACGCTGGAGCATGGGTCCGGTGTGGTGTAGGCTTGGGAAGAGTCGTTCGACCCCATCCTTGCCGAATGCCGTGAACCCGCCGACGTATTCACCGAAGATCACCACCGCGCGCCGCTGCGCGTTGCTGCTGGTGTTGCTGTGCACCATGCTCCCGTCATTCGCTGCCGCGCAGGGCGCGCCGCGCGTGAAGAAGGCGAGGAAGGCCGCCGCTCGCTCAGCGGCCCGGCCGACGCCGCGCGACACCACACCGAAGCCGCCACGCGCCCCGGCTCGCCCACCCGTGGTGCGAGGCCGCAGTGCCTCCGACAGCTCGGCCATCGCATCACTGGACCGCGATTCCGTCGGTAATTCCCGCTGGCCGGTTCGCCTTCCCGCATATGCAGCCGGCGCGCTGCTGCCAAGACACCGTGTAGTCGCGTTCTACGGCAATCCGCTGTCGCGGCGCATGGGCATTCTCGGTGAACTGGACCCGGAGCCGATGCTCGCGAAGCTGGACCGTGAAGTCGCAGCCTGGCGTGCCGCCGATCCGTCGACGCCCGTCCTGCCGGCACTGCACCTGATTGCGACCGTCGCGCAGGGATCGGCGGGGCGCGACAACAAATGGCGCACACGGATGAACGACTCGCTGATCGCAAAAGTCATCCGGTGGGCCGACACGCGCAACGCGCTGGTCTTCCTGGACATCCAGGTCGCGAAGAGCACGATTCAGCAGGAGCTGCCCGTCATCATGAAGTGGCTCGAGCGCCCCAACGTGCACCTCGGTATCGACGCCGAATTCAGCATGAAGGACGGCTCGAATCCAGGGCGGCGCGTCGGCACGTACGATGCACGTGACATCAACTGGGTGCAGGACCAGCTCGCCGATCTGGTGAAGCGCCGGAACCTGCCGCCCAAGCTGCTGATCGTGCATCGCTACACGCGACCGATGATCACGAACTACCGCAACATCCGGTTCGACCCGAACGTGCAGGTGGTGATGCACATGGACGGATGGGGCACCCCGCCGATCAAGATCTCCAGCTATCGCTCGTACGTGCGTGACGAGCCGGTGCAGTTCACGGGATTCAAGCTGTTTTACAAGAACGACATGCGGACCCGCGCTGAACCATGATTTCGCGCACTTCGTCGCGGGTCTTCAGCCCGTCGACCAGCTTGTCCTCGAGCGCCAGCCGGGCCGTGTCGCCGCCGCTCGCGGCCAGTCGCTCGGGCAGGGTGTCGATGCCGGCCTGGACGCTGCCGGCGGCGAGCTTTCGGGCCTGTTCGATGTCGTTCGTGTAGGTCGACCACAAAGCGCCGTACAGCGCAGTTTCGGCCTCGGTCGAGGCGCTTGACGGTTCGTTCGCGATGAACGGTTCGGCAGCACTCTTGTAGGTGCCGACCCGCACCAGGTGCAGCTGCACGCCGAGTTTGTCGAGCGCGTCGCGGTAGTAGTTGCGATAGCCGCCCAACCCCTTCAGGCCGACCTCGCCCATCGGATGCATCAGCACTTCGTTCGCCTGCGCCGCCAGCAGGTACTGGCGCTGGTCGAAGCCGGAACCCCACGCCACCACCGGTTTGCCGCTGGCCTTGAAACGCTGCAGCGCTGCCGCCACCTCGCGCAGGCTCGCCAGGCCGCCGCCCTGGAACTCATCGAGCTGCAACAGCACGCCGGTGATGTTCGGATCGGTGGCCGCCGCCTCCAGCACCTCGAGCACGTCGCGCAGCGAGGTGGTCGGCGTCGAGCCACCGCGCAGCCGGCCGACCAGGCTGTCCTGGATGTTGCCGTCGCGCTGCTCCACCAGCTTGCCTTGCAGATCGAGCACCAACACCGTCCGGTCTTGCAGCGCGGGCGCGCCGCCACGCCACAGCGCCAGCGCGACGGCTGCCAGCACGGCGAGAAAGATCAGATTCAGCACCGCGCGCCGGCTCCACTCGAGCAGGCGCCAGGCGCCTCGCAGCCAGCGTCGCGGGCGCGAGGGTCGGGTTGTGGTGGTCATCGGTGTGCTTCGTTAGGTGGTTCGCTGCGTGGTTCGCTGCGTGGTTCGGTGCGTTATTAGGTGCGTTATTCGGTGCGTGATTCAGAACGCTATTCGCTGCGGCCGTCGATCCGCGCGGTCTGCGGGCCGTTCGTCCGCACTCAGCAAAGCTTAGGGCAACTGCGCTTTCCTTCCTGCGGCGCGGGTCAGCCGACGGCCTTGCGATACTCGACCCGACCATGCAAGCGATCCTCGCCGTCACGCTGCCGTTCTTTGCGCTGGTCCTGTGCGGCTACCTCGCCGCCCGCCAGCACGTGTTGCCGGAGTCGGCAATTCCGGGGCTCAACGTCTACGTGCTGTACTTCGCGCTGCCGTGCATGTTGTTCCGCTTCGGGTCGAGCATGCCACTGGCGCGCCTGCTCGATCCGGTGCTGATGGGCGTCTATGCGCTGTGCGCGCTGCTGATGGTTTATTTCACGGTGGCGGCCAGTTGGCAACGCCACCCGGCCGGCCGCGGTGTCGACCTGCGCGACGCGGCGTTCGGCGCGCTGGTGGCCGCGTTTCCGAACACCGGCTTCATGGGCGTGCCGTTGCTGGTGGCGCTGCTCGGTGAACGCGCTGCCGGCCCCGCCATCGGCACGATCCTGATCGATCTGGTGATGACCAGCACGCTGTGCATCGCGATCGCGCAGTTGCAGCAGCATGGCTCGACCCAACCCGGCACTGCGGGCGGTGCCTGGGGCGCCGCGGCCCGCTCGCTGCGTGGCGCCTTGACCAACCCGCTGCCGTGGGCGATCGGGCTGGGAGCTGCCTATGGCGCGTCGGGCCTGCAGTTGCCACAGGCGCCGCTGCAGGTGGTGCGCATGCTGGGCGACTCGGCCACGCCCGTCGCGCTGTTCACGATCGGCGCGGTGCTGTGGCGCGCCGGGCAGCACGCACACACACAGACGCCCGTGCGTCACTACCTGCCGGTGGCGCTGATCAAGCTGACGGTGCATCCGCTGCTCGTGCTCAGCGGCGGCCTGATCGCCGGCGCGTTCGGAGCGGTCGTCGATCCGTTCGGACTGATGGTGCTGATGCTGGTGGCCGCGCTGCCCAGCGCCAGCAACGTGTCGCTGCTGGCCGAGCGTTTTGGTGCCGACAACGGCCGCATTGCACGCATCATCATGGCGTCGACCGTGCTGTCGTTCGCGAGCTTCACGCTGCTGGCCTGGGCGCTGGGGGCGCGCGTCGGCTGAGGCACCGGCGACGGGCCCAGCGCAGGCCGGGCCGCGCGGGCGGGCCGGAGCGGGCGGCCGGGCTACTTCTTGCGGAACTTGCGCAGCGCCGCGATCTGCGCCGCCATCGCGGCGAACTCGCCCTGCGCCTTGGCGAAGTCGATGTCGCTCTTGGCGTTTTTCATCGCTTCCTCGGCCAGCCGCTTGGCCTCGGTCGCTTTGGCCTCGTCGAGATCTCCGCCGCGGATCGCCGTATCGGCCAGCACCGTGACGGTGCCGGGCTGCACCTCGAGAATGCCGCCAGCGACGAAGACGAATTCTTCCTCGTTGGTGTCGGCCCGCAGGATGCGCACCGCACCCGGGCGGATGCGTGTGATCAGCGGGGTGTGGCGCGGATAAATGCCGAGCTCGCCCATCTCGCCAGGCAATGCCACGAACTTCGCGACGCCGGAAAAGATGCTTTCTTCAGCGGAAACGACATCGACTTGCAGGGTGGCCATGGGTCAGCTTTCTGGTGAGGCTCGGACGGGTTTCGGTGCGGCAGGGCGGGTGCCCGGCCGTCACTGCATCGTCTTGGCCTTGGCGATGGCTTCGTCGATCGTGCCGACCATGTAGAAGGCCTGCTCGGGCAGGCTGTCGCACTCGCCGTCGGCGATCATCTTGAATCCGCGAATCGTTTCCTTGAGCGTGACGTACTTGCCCGGCGAGCCGGTAAACACCTCCGCAACGTGGAACGGCTGGCTCAGGAAACGCTGGATCTTGCGGGCACGGGCCACCGCCAGCTTGTCTTCCGGCGCGAGCTCGTCCATGCCCAGGATCGCGATGATGTCGCGCAGTTCCTTGTAGCGCTGCAGAATGCCCTGCACCTGGCGCGCTACGTGGTAGTGCTCTTCGCCGACGACGTTCGGGTCGAGCTGGCGCGAGGTCGAGTCGAGCGGGTCGACCGCCGGGTAGATGCCCAGCGAAGCGATGTCGCGCGACAGCACCACGGTCGAGTCGAGGTGGGCGAAAGTGGTCGCGGGCGATGGGTCGGTCAGGTCGTCGGCCGGCACGTAGACGGCCTGGATCGAGGTGATCGAGCCGACCTTGGTCGACGTGATGCGTTCCTGCAGGCGGCCCATTTCCTCGGCCAGCGTCGGCTGGTATCCCACGGCGGAAGGCATGCGGCCCAGCAGCGCGGACACCTCGGTGCCGGCCAGCGTGTAACGGTAGATGTTGTCGACGAAAAACAGCACGTCCTTGCCTTCGTCGCGGAATGACTCGGCGATCGTCAGGCCGGTCAGCGCCACGCGCAGGCGGTTGCCCGGCGGCTCGTTCATCTGGCCGTACACCATCGCGACTTTCGACTCGCCCAAATTCTCGAGGTTGACGACGCCCGAATCGGCCATCTCATGATAAAAATCGTTGCCTTCGCGGGTGCGCTCGCCCACGCCGGCGAACACCGACAGCCCGCTGTGCGCCTTGGCGATGTTGTTGATCAATTCCATCATGTTGACGGTCTTGCCGACCCCGGCGCCGCCAAACAAGCCGACCTTGCCGCCCTTGGCGAACGGGCACACCAAGTCGATCACCTTGATGCCGGTCTCGAGCAGGTCTTGCGACGGGCTCAGCTCGTCGTAAGCCGGCGGCTTGCGGTGGATCGACATCGTCAGCTCCTGGCCGACCGGGCCGCGCTCGTCGATCGGCGCGCCGAGCACGTCCATGATGCGGCCCAACGTGGCACGACCGACCGGCACCATGATCGGGCTGTTGGTGTTTTGCACCGTCAGACCGCGGCGCAGGCCGTCGCTCGAACCCAGCGCGATCGTGCGCACGACGCCGTCACCGAGCTGCTGCTGCACCTCGAGCGTCAGGTTGGAGCCTTCAAGCTTGAGCGCGTCGTACACCTTCGGCATCGCATTGCGGGGGAACTCGACGTCGACCACCGCGCCGATGCACTGGACGATCTTGCCGGCGGTGGAAACCGCTGTTGAAACCGCTGTTGAAACTTCAGCCATGTTCATTCCTTTGAATCAGATCTGGGGTCAGACCGCTGCCGCGCCGGCAACGATTTCCGAAAGTTCTTTGGTGATCGCGGCTTGGCGCGACTTGTTGTAGATCAGCTTCAGTTCACCAATCACGCTGCCGGCGTTGTCCGTCGCCGACTTCATCGCGACCATGCGCGCCGACTGCTCCGAAGCCATGTTCTCGGCCACCGATTGATAGACCAGCGCCTCGGTGTAACGCAGCAACAGCTCGTTGATGACGGTCGGCGCGTCGGGCTCGTAAAGGTAGTCCCAGCCCGGGCCGTCGCTGTGGCCTTCGCTGGCGGCCATGCTTTCGCTGGACAGCGGCAGCAGTTGCTGGACGACCGGTTCCTGCTTCATCGTGTTGATGAAGCGCGTGTAGCACACGTACACCGCGCTCAGGTTGCCGGCGCCGTACGCATCGAGCAGCACCTTGACCGGGCCGATCAGTTTCTCGAGGTGCGGTTTGTCGCCCAGCTGCGTGACGTGCGCGACGACTTTCGCGCCGATGCGGTTCAAGAAGCCGAAGCCCTTGTTGCCGATCGCCACCGTTTCGGCCTTGACGCCCTGCGCCTCGAGCTCTCTGAGCTTGTTGGTCAAGGCGCGCAACACGTTCGTGTTCAGTCCGCCGCACAGGCCCTTGTCGGTCGTCACGACGATGAAGCCGGCCGGCTTGCTGCTAACGTTTTGCACCATGAACGGGTGCCTGTACTCGGGCGTGGCCTGAGACAGGTTGGCCGCCAGGCTGCGGATCTTTTCTGCGTAGGGCCGGGCCGAGCGCATGCGTTCCTGCGCCTTGCGCATCTTCGAGGCCGCGACCATCTCCATGGCCTTGGTGATCTTCTTGGTGTTCTCGACACTCTTGATCTTGCCGCGTATCTCTTTGCCTGCTGCCATTCGAAGGCTCCTTATTTGTCAACGCGACAGAGGCCGACGCCGGGCTGCCTCAGGGTGGCCGAGCGCCCCCGTGGCTGGCACGAACGAAGCGACGCGCAGGCCGTCATGGCTTCAAGCGAACGACTTCTTGAAGGCCGTCAGAGCGTTCGTCAGCTCGGTTTCGGCATCCTTGTCGAGCTGCTTGCTGTCCTCGATCTTGGCGAGCAGTCCGGCGTGGCTGGTCTTCAGGTGCGTGTGCAGACCGCTCTCGAACGCCAGCACCTTCTTGACCTCGATGCTGTCCATGAAACCCTTGTTCACAGCGAACAAGGTGGCGGCCATCAACGAGATCGGCTGCGGCGAATACTGCGCCTGCTTCAGCAGTTCCGTGACGCGGGCACCGCGGTCGAGTTGCTTGCGGGTGGCTTCGTCCAGATCGGAGGCGAACTGCGCGAAGGCAGCCAGTTCGCGGTACTGCGCCAGGTCGGTACGAATGCCGCCCGACAGCCCCTTGATGACCTTGGTCTGCGCCGCGCCGCCGACGCGCGACACCGAGATGCCGGCGTTGATGGCGGGACGCACGCCGGCGTTGAACAGGCTGGTCTCGAGAAAGATCTGGCCGTCAGTGATCGAGATCACGTTGGTCGGCACGAAGGCGGACACGTCGCCGGCCTGCGTTTCAATGATCGGCAACGCGGTCAGCGAGCCGGTCTTGCCTTTGACGGCGCCTTTGGTGAAGGCCTCGACGTAATCGGCATTGACCCGTGCAGCGCGCTCGAGCAGGCGCGAGTGCAGGTAGAACACGTCGCCCGGGTAGGCCTCGCGGCCCGGCGGACGGCGCAGCAGCAGCGACACCTGCCGGTAGGCCACGGCCTGCTTGGACAGGTCGTCGTAGACGATCAGCGCGTCTTCACCACGATCGCGGAAATATTCGCCCATCGTGCAGCCCGAGTAGGCCGAGACGAACTGCATCGCGGCCGATTCGGCGGCGGACGCGGCCACCACGATGGTGTAGTCCATCGCGCCGTTGGCTTCGAGCGAGCGCACCACGTTCTTGATCGACGACGCCTTCTGACCGATGGCGACGTAGATGCAGGTCATGTTCTGACCTCGCTGATTGATGATCGCGTCGATGGCCACGGCGGTCTTGCCGGTCTGGCGGTCGCCGATGATCAGTTCGCGCTGGCCGCGGCCGATCGGCACCATCGAGTCGATCGACTTCAGGCCGGTTTGCATCGGCTGGCTTACCGACTGGCGGGCAATCACGCCAGGCGCGATCTTTTCGATCGGCATCGACAGCAGCGCGTTGATCGGGCCCTTGCCGTCGATCGGTGCGCCCAGCGCATTGACCACGCGGCCCTTCAACTCCGGGCCGACCGGCACTTCCAGGATGCGCCCGGTGCACTTGACGGTGTCGCCTTCGGCAATGTGCTCGTACTCGCCCAGAATCACGGAACCGACCGAATCGCGCTCGAGGTTCAGCGCCAGCCCGTAGGTGGCGCTGCCGTCGGGTGCGGCCGGAAATTCGAGCATCTCGCCCTGCATCACGTCGGACAATCCGTGCACACGGCAAATGCCGTCGGCCACCGACACCACAGTGCCCTGATTGCGGATATCGACCGATGCGCTAAGCCCTTCGATGCGGCTCTTGATCAGTTCTGAAATTTCGGCGGGATTGAGTTGCATGGGTTTCTCCGGGCTGAGTGGCGGACGGCATCAAGCCGTCAGCGCCGCTTTCATTTGTTCGAGACGGGCCTTCACCGAGGTGTCGAGCACCTCGTCACCGACGACCACGCGAATGCCGCCGATCAGATCGGGCTGCACCAGCACGCTGGCCTGAAGCTTGCGGCCGAAACGCTTCTCCAGCGCGCTGACGACATCGGCCAATTGGCCGTCGTCGATCGGGAAAGCACTGTGAATGACGGCCTCCGAGATGCCGCCGTGGCGGTTGGCGAGCGCGTGGAACTGCTGCGCGATCTCGGGCAACACCGACAGGCGGCCGTTGTCGATCACGGTTCGCAGCAGGTTCTTCGAGGCGACCGACAAGTCGACGCCAGCCACCGAGGTGATGACGTCATAGACCTGCGCGGCGCCCGAATTGGGAGCGTCGGCGAACTGCCGAAGCTGCGGGTTCGACGCCACCGCGGCCAGCGCGTCGATTTCGGTGCGAGCGCGCGGCAAATCACCGGCCACAGCAACCTGAAACAGCGCTTCGGCGTAAGGGCGTGCGAGGGTTGCGAGTTCGGCCATGGTCAGGCTCCACAGCAGCGCGCGGCGCCGCTCACAACTCCACCTTCAGGCGGCCCAGCAGTTCGGCGTGAACCCGTGCGTCGACCTCGCGACGCAGAATCTGCTCGGCGCCGCGCACCACGAGCGCGGCCACCTGTTCGCGCAGCGTTTCGCGCACCTTGATTGACTCCTGCTCCGCCTCGGCTCTGGCCGCAGCCACGATCTTGGCGCCCTCTTCGATCGCGCGCGACTTGGCGTCTTCGACCATCGAATGGGCCAGCCGTTCGGCATCGGCCAGACGTTGGGCGGCATCGTTGCGGGCGCTCGAAAGTTGCTCTTCGACACGCTTGTTGGCCACTGCGAGATCGGCCTTGGCCTTGTCGGCGGCCGACAGTCCGTCGGCAATCTTCTGCGCGCGTTCGTCGAGTGCCTTGACGATCGGCGGCCACACGTACTTCATCGTGAACCCGACCAAGATCAGGAACACGATCAGCTGGGCGATCAGCGTAGCGTTGATGTTCACGTTATTGCCTCTTGAACAAAGTTAGACGGACCCACAGAAACGGCGCACGAGCGCCCTTCCGCAGCAGCGACTCACTTCGGCAGGTTGGCGATCTGGGCCAGGAAGGGGTTGGCCGTGGCGAACCACAACGCGATGCCGGTACCGATGATGAACGCGGCATCGATCAGGCCGGCCAGCAGGAACATCTTGGTCTGCAACTCATTCATCAGCTCGGGCTGGCGCGCAGCGGCCTCAAGGTACTTGCTGCCCATGATGCCAATGCCGATACAGGCACCGAGAGCACCCAGACCAATGATCAGACCAGAGGCGAGAGCGACAAAACTAATGACATCCATGATGATTCCTTGCGGTTTTAGAGTGAAACGACGAACAGAATTGCCAAACGAAAGGGTGGCGGGGAACGACCGAGCGGTCAGTGAGAGTCGTGCGCCTGGCCCACGTAGACCAAGGTCAACATCATGAAAACGAAGGCCTGCAAGGTGATGATGAGGATGTGGAAGATCGCCCACACCGTCCCGGCCACGATGTGTCCGAGGAACAGCGCGATGCCGGTGCCCGACAAGGCCCAGGCTCCACCCATCAGAGCGATCAACATGAAGATCAGCTCACCTGCGTACATGTTGCCGAACAGCCGCATGCCGTGAGAGACGGTCTTGGCAATGAATTCGATCACCTGCATCAGGAAATTCACCGGGTACAGGTAGAACTTGTCACCAAAGGGCGCTGAGAACAGCTCATGAATCCAGCCGCCCGCACCCTTGATTTTGACGTTGTAGACGAGACAAGTGATCAGCACGCCGAGCGACATCCCCATCGTGACGGACAAGTCGGCCGTAGGAACCACGCGCAAATAGGGCAACCCGAACACGTGTTCGCCGATGAACGGCAGCAGGTCGACCGGCAGCAGATCCATCGCGTTCATCGCGAAGATCCAAACGAACACGGTGAGCGCCAGCGGTGCCACCAGTTTGCGGCTGTTGGCGTTGTGCACGATGCCCTTGGCCTGGCTGTCGACCATCTCGACGAGGATCTCGACGGCGGCCTGGAACCGGCCCGGGCGTCCGGAGGTGACATTGCGTGCTGCCAACCACAGCACCCAGCAGCCAAGGATGCCAATGGCTACAGAGAAAAACACCGAATCGAGGTTGATGACAGAGAAATCGACGACTGCGGTCTGCTTCTTGTTTTGCAAATGCTGGAGGTGGTGGACGATGTATTCGCCTGCCGTTTGCGCGCCTCCGGAGCCTTCAGCTGCCATGTTTGTTCTGAGCCTTTTGGACCATCAATGGCCGCGCCACAACAGCGCGACCCAGTTCATCTTCATGCACACGACCATCGTGATCAGCAACGCTGGCCAACTCAGGTCGGGCACCACTTTCACGGCGATCACCAGCAGGGCGATCGCGACCCCGATCTTCAGCATTTCCCAGAACAGAAAACCCACCGCCGCAGCCACCGGCGCCCGGGTGCCGCGCGACATTCCGCGGGCCAGCAAGGCGCTCGGAAGAACCACAGAAGCCGCGCCGTACAACGCCGACCAAGCCACGTTGTCCTGCCGCGAAAAAATCAAGAACGTGGCGTAACACAGCACACCCGCCACTGCCTGGGCAGCAACTACAGACCAGGGTGAAACACCAGGACTCAATTTCCTCAACCGCTGCGCCTGTTCACGGTTGAGCGGTATCGGATGCCTTTCGTCGGTGTCCGGCAGCCAGTCTGGCGTCGAAGCCTTGCGCCTGACTGAATTGTTCATGGTGGATAAAGCAAGACCTGTTCAAGCGGGCTTGGCAAAGCCTTGAAATTATACGGGGTAACCCGCGTGCGACACCACCCGGACGTTGCGCCGGGTTCTCGCGACACGGAGCTTGTGTCGAATGACCGACGGAGCTGCACAGCCGTGTCAGCCGAACAGGTTGGCCGGCAGCCCCGGCACCAGGACGTCCAGCGCCAGCACGCAGCCGGCCCACGGCTGCCCGGCCAGTTCATGGGCAGGCCGGTTCTCGCGCGCTGTCGTGACGTACAACGTCTTCAGGTCGGCACCGCCGAAACACGGCATCGTGGCGCAGCGCACCGGCAAGCGCACCTCGCGCAACAACCCTCCGTCGGGCGACAGTCGCAACAAGCGCTGGCCCTCGAACATCGCGACCCAGTAGCAGCCTTGCACGTCGACCGCAGCGCCGTCTGGCCGGCCGCCATACCCTTCCAGGCTGGCGCCCGGCACTTTCGCCGAGAAGCTCGCATGAACGCGCCGGTTGCACATGTCGCCTGCCGCCGGATCGAAGTCAAAGGCGTAAACGGTGTGCGCCTTGGTGTCGCTCCAGTACATGGTGCGGCCGTTCGGGCTCCAAGCCAGTCCGTTCGACACGGTGATGCCGTCGGCCTTGCGCACCAGCTTGCCGCCGGCGCTGTAGCAGTGCAGCGATGCCAGAGCGGGGTCGCGCGGTTCGTAGATCGTGCCGACCCAGAAGCGGCCCTGCGGATCGCACTTGCCGTCGTTGAAGCGCTCGCTGGCCGGGTCGTAGGGTGGTGCGGCCAACCGTTGGCGCCTGCCGGTGGCGGTGTCGAAACGCCACAGGCCGTCGCGCATCGCCAGCAACAGGCCGCCGTCCAGCATTGGCGCGCAACTGGCCACTTCGGTGTCGAAGTCCCAGTGCACCAGCTCGCCCGCGACGGGGTCGAAGCGCTGCAGCTTGCGGCCCGCGATGTCGCACCAGTAAAGCATTTGCTCGACCGGGTGCCACATCGGCGACTCACCCAGCAGCGACGGCGTCTGCACCGCCACCCGCACCGCCGGGTCGGGCACCCACTCGCCCGGCATCAGATCACCGCGACTTCGAGCTTCATCCAGGCGTCGAAGGTCTCGCCCGCCGCCAGGCTGCGCAGCCCGTGCGCCAGCGGATCGGCCATGTGGATCGCGTTCGACACGTGGCTGACCGGTTCGACGCAGAAATAATCCTTGTCCTGCGGCGTGTAGACCACCAAATGATGCAGCGACGAGCTCAGCTGCAGCGAAAACTTCTCATCGCGAATGCGCGCCGGACCTTTCCAGCCCTCGAAGCAATTGTCGAAGTCGAGGTGCGAGATGTCGCTGTCGATGCCCGGCTGCGCCACCTTGCGCACCGGCAGTTGCGTGGCGTCGCTGTCCCAGCGGTCCGACAGTTCGATGTGCAGCCGACTGCGCGCGCGCTTCGGAAAGTACGGGTGCCAACCCAGGCCGACCGGCTGCGCTTGCTCGCCGGTGTTGCTGACGACCATCTGCACAGTCAGCGACTGCGGCGTCAGCGTGAAATACTGGGTCGCTTCAAAGGCAAACGGCCAGTCGGCGTCGGCCACGTGGCGGTAGCGAAGCACCACCTCGACCGCGCTGGTGGAGATCACTTCCCAGGCGCGCAGCCAGCCCACGCCGTGCAGCGAATGCGGGTTGTCGTCGAAGTTGGCCTGCGTGGTGTGGTCGTGCCCCTTCCAGCGGAACCGACGGTATCCGAGCCGGTTCGAATAGGGCACCAGCGGGAAGCTGCCCGACTGCCGCGAGTTGACCAGCAATGCCGGTTCGGTCGAACGAAGGATCGGCGTGTCGCGGTGCCACAGCCCGGAGATACAGCCGCCCAGATCGGGGCGCACCGCCAAGCGCAAGGCGCCCGCATGAAGTTCGAAGGATGGCGTGGGCGTGGCGGTCATGTCGCTCCCGAGGGTTCAAGAACGCCGCGTCCTGCGCGCCGGGTGGCGCCGTCGGAATGGCGTTTCTGATCGTAGCCCGGATAACGTTGTGTCGAACGCAACCACGGATTCGCCTTGTCACAACGCACCGGACCTGCACTGCACCCGCAATTCACCGCGCAGGCTGTTCACCCACCAGATGCTCGTCGCCTTGACGAGATCGCCTTGCCGCAGGATCTGCTCGCGAATCTGCCCGTTGGCCAGCAGTTCATCGCGCAGCGTGCCGTTGAGCAGGCCCGACGACAGCGCCGGCGTGAGGCGCTCTCCATCGATGTCCAACACCACGTTGGCACGGACGAACTCGGTGAGTTCTCCGCGCTCGTTCCAGAGCAACGTGTCCCATTCGCCCTCAAGCGGCGCATGACGGTCATAGGTCTCGCGGCGGGTCGTCTTGTGCTGAAGAAATTCGTCTGTGCTCGACACCTTTGAGCCCGCCAAGCGGACCTGCAAGGCAGCCGGCAGCCGGGTGAGCGCCGCGACCTCGCTCGACACGAACCCATCGGCGCGGCTCACCAGTCGCACCCGCCATTGGCCGCGAGGTCGGGCGGTTGCGACGTCGAGCAGCGCGGTGCGCGCACGCCGTTCGTCGAAGACAAATCGAAAGTGTCGGGCGGAATTCGCCATCCTTGCCAAATGTCGTTCCAGCAGCACGAACTCGCCATCCTCCAGGCGGATCGTTTCGAACAAGTCGAAAGACTTCGATGCACGTTGTACGAAGCGGGCCTTGTAGACGAGCTCCGCCGCCTCGCCTGCAACGGACGAGTCGCCAGTGATGCCGCTGCCGACGCCGAAGCTTGCCGTGCGTTGCGGGCCGACGCCGTCGCCGTCGATCCAGACACTGCGGATGCCGACGTTGAAACACGCTGCGCCGCCGGGCTCCAGCACGCCGACGGCACCGCAATAGGCACCTCTCGGCGCGCGCTCCAGGTGACGGATCGCCTTCATCGCTTCGACCTTGGGCGCACCCGTGACCGAGCCGCACGGAAACAACGCACCGAACACATCCGCGAGCGACAAGCCTGGCCGAAGCTGCGCACGCACCGTGGAGGTCATCGACCACACCGACGGCAATGCGTGCAGCTCGAACAGGTGTGGCACCTGCACCGAATGCAGGGTCGAAATCCTCGACAGATCGTTCCGCAACAGGTCGACGATCATCAGGTTTTCGGCGCGCTCCTTGGGGGACTGCCTGAGCGCGTCAGCCAAAGCCGAATCTTGTTCAGGGGTGTCGCCCCTCGGTGCGGTGCCCTTCATCGGCTGCGTCGTCACGGTGCCGTCGCGCAGCGAAAAGAACAACTCGGGTGAAACCGACAACAACTCGAACGCACCGCCATCGATGTAGGCGTGGTAACCGCCCGGTTGCGCCTCCTGCAAGGCGCGGTAGAACGATTTGGCATTGCCCGAAAAGCGGGCCGACAAACGCGTCGTGTAATTGACCTGGTAGAACCTGCCGTTGCGAATGTCGTGCCGAATCGCCTCCACGGAGTCGGCAAATTCGGCAGCGCTCACGTCAGACAACCATTCAGACAACTCGAAGTCTTCGCCTTGGCTCGCGCGTTGCGCGCCAAGGCCAGCGCCTGCTGCCGTGCGAGTCGCAAATTCGGCAAACCATGCGATCGGTGTCCTGCCCGGCGGTTGGGTCGTCAAGGCCGTGTCGAAAGCCGGCGCGGCTTCGTGAGCGACAAACCCGACACACCAATGGCCGCAGGCGCTGGCCCGGCTGACGGCTTGCAGCACGCCCACCACTTCACTCACATCGTGGGCCGCGTGAACCGCCACAGGATCGACGAATTGATGGCGCTCGCGCTGGCCGTCCGACGAGGTCGGCGACAACGGAAATTCAATTTCACACTGAATCGGCATGTCAGCACCCCGGCCCGCGCATCTCGGACATCAGCCTCCACTGTATGGCTTGATGAGACGACTCGACGCCGTGTGCCGGGGTCACCCGGTGCCGGGCCGGTGATTGCGTGAAGCTGAGGCGCGAGGGCGCGAGGGCGCGAGGGCGCGAGCCGTGGGACGTGGGACGTGGGACGCGAGGCGTGAGATGTGAGGTTCGACCCGGGCCGACGATCGGGAACTGACGGGCCCGGGGCCTGCCGGATCAGGCCGGGGCAGCGACGATCAGCTCGCCACTGCGCCCGGGCACGCTGCCCCAGCCCAACGCGCGCACCGGCAGGCTCGCGGATTCGACAGCACGGTGCAGCGCCCCCAGCGACACCAACTCGTGGCCCTGCGCTGCCCAGCCCGCCAGCAGCGCCTCGAAGGCCGGCGCCAGCAGGCCGCCCTCGAGTTCGGCGTGCAGCGTGTAGACCTGATCAGAGCCCGATCGGGTCATCGCCAGCAGGTGCTCAGCCACGTTCGACTCGTCGATGCCATCGGCGCCGACCAGCTCGTCCAGCGTCGGCAGGGTGGTCGGCAGTTGCACGTGCGCGCAGGTCCGGCCATCGATGCGGAGCCGGTGCGGGCCGCTGCCGCGCCCGTCGGAGGCATAGGCCATGCCCCAGTCGTCGATCTGCCGGAAGGCGGCAGCGTTCATCTGCCAGCCCGCCGCGCCATGCGTGACCGGCGCTTCGCCGAAGACATCGACATAGCGCGCGTGCGCCAGCCCCATCTGGCGGCGCGTCCAGGCCTCGCCCTGCCCGCGCACCTGGTCTTGCCAGACCACGTGGTCCCAGGTGTGGATGCCGCATTCGTGGCCGGCCTGGCGGGCCGCGCGCATCTGCGGCGCCGCCTGCCGGCCGATGTCGGGCGCCGGCAGCAACACGCCGTACATCAGCGTGCGCAGCCCATAGTGCTTGACGACCGACGTGCGCGACACCTTGCTCAGGAAGCCCGGCCGGAACACGCGGCGCAACGCCCAGCCGGTGTGATCCGGCCCGAGGCTGAACAGGAACGTGGCCGTGGCGTTCTGGCGCGCCAGCGCTTCGAGCAAGCGCGGCACACCTTCGCGCGTGCCGCGCAGCGTGTCCACGTCGACCTTCAGCGCGATGCGTGCCATCGGATCAGGTGGACCGGGACCACACCGACGAGCATTGCGCGCAGGCCCAACGGCGAGCGCCGTTCTGGTGCTGGTACGTCGAACTTGCTGCCTCGGAGCAGTGGCGCGTCGGGCGCAACGCGCTGCCGCAGCGGCACGGGTGCACCCGTCGATGCCGCATCAGTTCTCAATCTCGGTCAGCGCGCGCGCCTCGACGACCTTTTCTCGGTACGACTCGAAGATGCGCCGCAGCGAGGTCTGCATGTCGACCACCGGCTTCCAGCCGAGGTCGTTCGTCGTTCCGGTGATGTTCGGCAGCCGGTTCTGCACGTCTTGATAGCCCTTGCCGTAGAACGCGTCGGACGAAGTCTCGACGATGCGCGTGCTGGCGGCAGAAACCGCGTACTCGGGGTAATCGGCCGCCATCGCCAGCATCATCTCGGCCAGTTCGCGCACCGAAAAATGATTGGCTGGGTTGCCGATGTTGTAGATGCGGCCGCTGGCCACGCCGCCCTCGTTGGCGATGATGCGCATCAGCGCATCGACGCCGTCCGAGATGTCGGCGAAGGCGCGCTTTTGCAGGCCGCCGTCGACCAGCTGGATGTTCTCGCCGCGCACGATCTGGCCGAGGAACTGCGTCACCACGCGCGACGAACCTTCCTTGGTGGTGAAGATCGAGTCGAGCCCCGAGCCGATGAAGTTGAACGGCCGGAACAGCGTGTAGTTCAGGCCCTGCTCCATGCCGTACGCGGCGATCACGCGGTCGAGCAGCTGTTTCGAGCAGGCATAGATCCAGCGCGGCTTGTCGATCGGCCCGTACACCAGGTTCGAGCTGTCCGGGTCGAACTGCTCGTCGGTGCACATGCCGTAGACCTCGGAGGTCGACGGAAACACCAAATGCTTCTTGTACTTGACCGCGGCGCGCACGATCGGCAGGTTGGCTTCGAAGTCGAGTTCGAACACCTTCAACGGCTCCTGCACATAGGTCGCCGGGGTGGCGATCGCCACCAGCGGCAGGACCACGTCACACTTCTTGACGTTGTATTCGATCCACTCCTTGTTGATCGTGATGTCGCCCTCGAAGAAGTGCATGCGCGGGTGGCCGATCGAGTCGCCGAGCCGGCTGTCCGACATGTCCATGCCGTAGACGTCCCAGTCGGTCGTCGCCAGGATGCGCTGCGTCAGGTGGTGGCCGATGAAGCCGTTGATGCCGAGAATGAGGACTTTTTTCATGGTGGTGAGCCGACCGCCAAGGTCGCCGCAAGCAGGGTGAGAAGGGAGGCAGCGTCGACGGCCTGCATTCCGCAAAGAAGGGTCTGGATGTCGATCAGGCCACCATCGCCGCACAACGCCACGACCTGTCCGCCCACCACATGCAGGCCGGGTCGGCTGCCCGTCGGCAGTGCCACGCGGTCTGCCGCGAGTCGCCGGGCCCGGCCGACGACCAGCCGCTGCGGGCCGAAGTCGACGAACGCGCCCGGGTACGGTGGCGCCACGGCGCGGATCAGGTTGTACACCTGCGCGGCAGGCTGATCGAAGTCGATCCGGCCGTCTTCCGGCTTGCGACCGCCGAAGTAGCTGCCGCTGGCGATGTTGTTCGGCCGCCGCGGCGCGGTGCCGGCCAGCAGGCCGGGCAGGCTGCGCCACAGCACCTGCTCGGCGGCCACGCAGACCTTGTCGAACACCTGGCGCGCCGTGTCGTCGGGCAGGATCGGCACGGCCGACTGGTCGACGATCGCGCCGGCATCGGGCTGCGTCACCATTTCGTGCAGCGTGGCGCCGGTCTGCGTGGCGCCGTGCAGCACCGCCCAGTTGGTGGGCGCGCGGCCGCGGTACATCGGCAGCAGCGAACCGTGCATGTTGAAGGCGCCGCGAGGCGCGCGCTTGAGCACCTCAGCCGCGATCATCGAGCGGTAGTAAAACGAGAAGATCAGGTCCGGGCGCGCCTGCGCCACCGCACGGTCCAGCTCGCCAGGCGCCAGATCTTCGGCATGGACAGACGGCAATCCCAGCTCGGCCGCGGTGTCCGCCACCCGCGCGAACCACAGCGACTCGCCGGGGTGGTCGCGGTGCGTCACGACCAGCGGCAGCTCGACGCCCCCGGCGTGCAGCACGCGCAGGCAACGATCGCCGACGTTCGAATAGGCGAACACCACCGCTCTCATGCGGCCGACTCTCATGCAGCGGTTCTCATGCAGCGGTTCTCATGCCGCGGCGCTCATGCGGCGGCTCTCACGCCACGGCCCGGTTTGGCGCCTTGGCCTCGAGCACGGCGCTGATGCGGTAGCGCGGCCGGTTGCGCACTTCCTGCTGAATGCGGCCGACGTATTCGCCCATCAAGCCGATGCCGAACAGCATGATGCCGGTCAGGAAGAACTGCAAAGCGAACAACGTGAACACGCCCTCCACTTCCGAACCGAGCACGAAACGCCGCACCAGCAGCAGCACGAACAGCGCTCCCGAAAACAGCGACAGCAGCGTGCCGATGATCGAGAACCACTGCAGCGGCACGATCGAAAAACCCGTGACGAGGTCGAAGTTCAACCGGATCAGCTTGTAGACCGAATACTTCGACTCGCCGGCGAAGCGCTCCTCGTGCGCCACCTCGATCTCGGTCGGCGACGCGGCGAAGGTGTAGGCCAGCGCGGGAATGAAGGTGTTGACCTCGTGGCAGGCGTTGAGTGTGTCGATCAGCGCGCGGTCGTAGGCGCGCAGCATGCAGCCCTGGTCGGTCATCTGGATGCGCGTGATGCGCTCGCGCAAGCCGTTCATCGCGCGCGAAGCAATGCGCCGGAAGGTGCTGTCCTCGCGCTGGCGACGGATCGTGCCCACGTAATCGTGCCCCGCACGGATCGCCTCGACCAGCCGCGGAATCTCTTCGGGCGGGTTCTGCAGGTCGGCATCGAGCGTGATGGCGATGGCACCGCGCACGTGCTCGAAGCCCGCCATGATCGCCATGTGCTGGCCGAAGTTGCCGTTGAACAGCACCACGCGCGTGACGTCCGGCCGCAGATGGAATTGCGCCGCCAGCAGCTGCGCCGAACGGTCGCGGCTGCCGTCGTTGACGAAGATGATCTCGTAGGTTTCACCACTGGCGTCGAGCACCGGATAGAGGCGGTCGAACAGCGCCTGCAGCACCTCTTCCTCGTTGTAGACCGGAATGACGACGGACACGGCAGGCTGGTTCATGGGCTGAGCTTCCTGCAGGCCAGCGCGAGTTCGGTGCAGACCCGCTCGACATCGTCCGCCGTCATGGCCGGGAACAGCGGCAGCGTCAGGATGCTGCGGCCGATGCGCTCAGCCTGCGGCAACTGCCCGTCGCGCCAGCCCAGCGAACGGTAGTAGCTGAACAGGTGCACCGCGGGGTAGTGCACGCCGGCGCCGATGCCGGCATCGCGCAGCGCCTGCATCACGGCGGCGCGGCCGCCCGGCAGCTTGTCGACCGGCAGCAGCACCTGGAACATGTGCCAGTTGGTGATCGCACCCGAGCTGGCCAGCGGCAGCGGCAACTGCACGCCCAGCTCCGCCAGACCGGCGTGCGCCGCAGCCTCGAAATATTGCCGAGCCAGTTCGGCGCGCCGCTGCGTGATGTGCGCCAGCCTGGGCAGCTGCCCGAGGCCGATCGTGGCGTTGATGTCGGTCAGGTTCGACTTGCCGCCCGGCAGCTGCACGTCCATGCCGTCCAGGCCGGTGCGCACCACGCCCTGCAGGCGCAGCCGCTCGGCGGCCTCGGCCTCGGCCGCGGTGGTCATCACCAGGCAACCGCCCTCGGCGCAGGTGATGTTCTTGTTGGCCTGGAAGCTGAAGCTGACCAGGTCGCCGAAGCTGCCGATGCGCTGCGATTTCTGGCCCGACGACCAGCGTGAATCGATCGCCTGCGCGGCGTCTTCGACCACCCGCAGGCCGTGCCGGCGCGCGATCGCATACAGCCGGTCCATGGGCACCGGCAGGCCGGACAGACAGACCGGCATCAGCGCGCGGGTGCGCGGCGTGATCGCGGCCTCGACCGCATCCAGGTCGATGTTGCGGGTGACGGGATCGACGTCGACGAACACCGGCGTGGCGCCGACAGCGACGATCACATTGGCGGTCGCCACCCACGTGATCGGCGTCGTGATGACCTCGTCGCCCGGGCCGATGCCGGCCAGCCGCAGCGCCGCTTCCATCGTGGCGGTGCCGTTCGAGAAAGCACGCACCGGCCGGCCGCCGAACAGCGTCGACAGCTGCGCCTCGAAGGCCTGCACCTTCGGGCCCGAGGTGATCCAGCCCGACGCCAGCACGCGACCGACTTCGGCAATGGTGTCGGCGTCGATGTCGGGCTTGGTAAACGGCAGGAACGCGGGTTCGGTCATGAGGTGCGGTCGATGAGTATGAAGGTCAGCTGCGCGACATCACCAGCACGCCGGCCAGGATCAGCAGCATGCCGGCCCAGCGCGCCGGGCCCAGCGCCTCGCCGAACAGCCACCAGGCGGCGAGCGCGTTGACCACGTAGCCCAGCGACAACATCGGGTAGGCCAGCGACACGTCGACCCGCGACAGCCCGACGATCCACACGCCGACGCTGACAACGTAACAGGTGAGCCCGGCAAGGATCGGCCACTGACCCAGCACCTGCAGCGTGGTCGGCAGCAGGTTGGCCCAGCCCACCGTCAGCGCGCCCAACGGCGCCACGCCGGCCTTCAGCAGCAACTGCGCGCCGGCGTTGAGCAACACGCCGATCAGGATCAGCGCGAAAGTGGATGAGGTCATGGCGCGGCCCGGTTGAAATTGGTCACCACCACACGCCGCGCATCCTGCGCCAGCGGCACCATCGGCAGCCCCTCGGCCTGCAGCATCGCATGGGTGTCGGGCGACATCACGGCGACGGCGTGCGGGCCGTCCGTCCAGGCGGCGCGGAACGCGGCCAGCGTCGGCAGCCACTTCTGCGGCTCCTGTGCCACGCCGAACGCCAGCTCGTCGGGATGTTCGACCATCGTCATCGTGCGTTGCAGGTAAAAAGGCAGCGTGTGGTCGAGCACCCGCACCGAATAGACCGGCATGTCGGGCGTCAGCACGGCGCGTATTTGCGGGACCAGCGCGACGCCCGACCGGGGCAGGCCGAGCGATTCGTGGCCGAGCAGGCCGATCGTGAACGCAGCGAACATCGACAGCGCATAGGCGGTGATGCTGGCCATCAGGCTGCCGCGGCGGTTCAGGCGGTGCGCCACCAGCATTCCCGTCACCGCCACGGCGCAGGCCGCCGCTGCCCACACCGCGTAGTCGCGGTATTGCGCGTTTTCAGGGGTGCCAAGCTTCAGCCGCCCCACCAGCGGGCTGGCCAGCAAGCCTGCCAGCGCCAGCGCCGCCATCGCCAGCACCTGCCGGTTCCAGTGACGCGGCTCAATGCGCTCGAGCGCCAGCGCCGCAAGCACCGCCAACGCCGGAAAGACCGGGATGATGTAGCCGGGCAGCTTGGAACTCGACAGGCTGAAAAACACAAAGATCGCGCCCGCCCACACCGCCAGCAACACCGTCGGCCGGAAACCGTCGGCATTGGCGGGTCGTTGCACCTGCGCGACCAGACGCGGCGCGAGCCCAATCCACGGCAGGAAGCCAAGCAGCAATTGGGGCACGAAATACCACAGCGCCCCGGTGCGCCGGTGCACCGACGACGTGTAGCGCTGCCAGTGCTCGTGAATGAAAAAGAACTGCGCGAATTCCGGGTTGCGAATCGACACCAGCACGAACCACGGCGCGGTGATCGCCAGCATCAGCGCCGTGCCGGCCACGATGTGCAGCCGGCGCCACAACGCCCAGTCGCGCACCAGCAGCGTGTAGACCACCAGCACCAGCCCCGGCAGCACGATGCCGATCAAGCCCTTGGTGAGCACCGCCACGCCCATCGCCGCCCAAGCCGCCAGCATCCAGCTGCGGCGTGACCGCGCGCTGGCCTGCGGATGCTGCGCGACCAGCACCGCGGCCAGCACGCAGGCGAGCGCTGCCGAGACGCCCATGTCGAGCGAATTGAAGTGGCCGCCGAGGTTCCAGGTCGGCACCGCCAGCAGCACCAGCGCCGTCAGCATTCCGACCCGCGGCCCGTACCAGCGGCGCGCCGCCCAAGCCGTCATGGCCAGGCCGATGGCGCCGCTCAACGCCACCCAGAGCCGCGCCTGCCACTCGCCGACGCCGAACGCGTGGTAGGCCAGCGCCGTCATCCACAGGTGCAGCGGCGGCTTCTCGAAATACTTCAGGCCGTGGTAGCGGATCGTCACCCAGTCGCCGCTGGCGACCATCTCGCGGGCGATTTCGGCGTAGCGGCCCTCGTCGGAGCTGACCAAGTGGCGCACGTCCAACGTCAGGAACCAGCCGCAGGCGACCAGCACCAGCAGAACCCAAAACCAAGCAGACGATGAAAAACGCCGGCCAGCAACATCCGGCGGCGCATCGGCAGCGGCCGGCGCGGCCATGCTCATTCGCTGCGCCCGCGGGCGTGCGCAGGGCTGTTCGAGCGTTGGCGTGGGTGCATGCGGTGAAGATTAGGGAGCCGGCAGGAGACGCGGCGCCGATTTGAACCGTGCGCGTCGGCCACATCTTGTAGCGGACCGCTGTGCCGCATGAGCGTCACCCTTGCCCGGCGGGCGCAACCCTCACATTGCTCGCGAGCGTTGAAGAATACCCCACGCGCCCCGGCGCCACGGATCCATGCCGACCAGTTCGCGGGGCGCGTCCAGCGCTGGTTCGACCCGGTCGCGAGATGTCGCACCCGCACTCATTCAAGCCTCGGCGGCGCGCATGAGCACTTGCCTTGGCTCAGTCGCCCCACCGCCAAGTGCACGTTGGTATGCTGGCGACCAATTTACTTTCGACACAGCGCCCATGTCCGATCATTTGGCCTGCATTCAATGGCGACGAGGAAATCCGTCCACAGCCGCGCCGCTGGAATACAGCCGCCGTCACGAATGGCATTTCGACGGCGGCGCGGTGGTGGCCGCGTCGGCGTCGCCCTCGGTGGTGGCGCCGCCGTGGTCCGATCCGGCCGCGGTCGATCCCGAAGAAGCTTTCGTCGCCTCGCTGTCGAGTTGCCACATGCTGTGGTTTCTGTCGATCGCGGCGCAGGCCGGCTGGCAGGTCGAGGCCTATGACGACGACGCGATCGGCCGCCTGGCACGCGACGCCCAGGGCCGGCTGGCGATCACGCAGGTGACGTTGCGGCCGCAAGTGCAATTCGGCGGCAGCCCTGCACCCGACGCCGCAGCGATCGCCGCGATGCACCACGAAGCGCACGAGAGCTGCTTCATCGCCAACTCGGTGCGCACCGACGTGCGCTGCCTGCCGATCCTGCCGACCTGACACGGCGGCCACTTCCGATGTACCTGCCCGCCCATTTCGAAGAACGCCGCCCCGAGGTGCTGCAGCAATTGATGCGGAGCCACCCGCTCGGCCTGTTGGTGACCCTGGCCGACGCCGGCTTGCAGGCCAATCCGGTGCCGTTCATGCTCGATGCCGACCGCGGCGCACACGGCACCTTGCTCGCTCACGTCGCGCGCGCCAATCCGCTGTGGCGTCAGACGCGCAGCGACGTCGAGGCGCTGGTCGTGTTCCAGGGTCCGCAGGCCTACATCTCGCCGGCGCTCTATGCCAGCAAGGCGGTCGACGGCAAGGTGGTGCCGACCTGGAACTACTGCATGGTGCAGGCGCGCGGCTCGTTGCGCGCCGTCGACGACGCGCCCTGGCTGCACGTGCTGGTGTCGCGCCTGACCCAACGCATGGAGTCGCCGCGCGGCGCGCCGTGGGCGGTCGGCGACGCGCCGGACGACTACATCGCCACGATGATCCGCGGCATCGTCGGCATCGAGATCACGCTGAGTTCGCTGGTGGGCAAGTGGAAGGTGAGCCAGAACCGTGATGCGGCCGACCGCGAAGGCGTCGCCGCGGGACTGGCCGGGCAGGCCGACGCAGCCCCCGGCGCCGCTGTGATGGCGGTTCAGGTGCGCACGCCGGGCGCGCCGCTTTGAAGCCGGGCGGCCGGCCGTCTGAAGACGGCTCGCCGCCGCGCCTTCTGCTGCCTTGACCGGTCAGCTCAGACCGTCTCGCGCCACTCGTTGGGCGTTTCGAGCGGCAACTCGGCCGGCTCGCAGGTGTCGACGTCGACCGCCGAACGGCCGACCCGGTAGGCGTACACGTTGACCCCGCCACCGCCGATGCCGGTCAGCTTCAGGCGCTCGAGTTGCACGCGCAGCCGCGGCGCATCGGTGCGCCGATAGACCCCGAGCACCAGATCACGCTGCTCGGGCAGCGCGTTGTGACTGACCACATACAGTTCGTCCGAACCGTCGCGCGTGGCCGACAGCAGCACCGGCTCAGCCGGGCCGCCGCGCTCGACGCGCACCTCGGCCGCGTTCCAGCGCACATCGGCGAACGGCGTCTGGCTCGGCCCTTCGATCAGCGCTGGCAACCAGTGGCTCAGCGGCGTGTGCACGCGATCGGTGTAGCCGTTGAGCACCCACTGCAGGTCGGAGCCGAACAAGAAGCCCTCGAGGCGTTGGCGGCCCTCGTCGGTGGTGGCGAACTCGCAGCCGATGGACTTGCCGTAGTCGGCGCTGCCGGCCGGCCCGACGCGACCGCGCACCTTGCCCCAGAACGGCACCGCTCCTTCGGGCAGCAGCAGCTGTCCGGTGAGCGCATCGCCCGCCTTCAGCGAGGCCGGCAGCCTGCCGTAAAAGCGCATGCCGCTGTCCGACAGGTCATCGACCGTGCCGCGCAAGCGTGTGCCGTCGGCGATCACGATTTCAGCCGACAGCGAGATCGGAAAGCGGTACTGCGTGCGCGCGTTGCGCTGCGTCACGGCGGTGAACGAGAGCACCGCCAGCGCCAGCGCTGCATTGATCAGGGCCCACAGCACGTTGGCGATCAGGCCGTCGAGCGGCAACGTCGGCGACCAGAAATACAGCACGGTGCCCACCGGCACGGCGATGCCGTTGACCGCCAGCACGGCCCACTGTGGCGCGGTGAAGCGCACCGCACTGCGGCCGGCCAGCGCGCCCTTGGTCGTGACACTGAACTTCATGCGCGGGAACAACCACGCGAGCGTCGCCCACGCGAAGGCGGCAAAGCGCGCCATGTTGTATTGCTCGATGAACAGACTGCGCCCATAGCCGCGGCCGACTTCCTCGAACACCCAGAAGGTCAGCACGTAATACGGGATGAAGTGCAGCAGGAACTCCGGCGTGTTCGACACCAGCGGCAGCACGCCGCTGAGCAGCACCACGGCCGGCGCGAAATAGAAGACGGCCTTCTGCCAGCCATCGAAATAGGTCAGCGCCGAGGCGAAATAATTCAGCCGCTGCGCCAGCGTCAGGCCGCGGTGGCTCAGGATGCCTTCCGTGCGCCACACGTGCATGGCGCCCTGGCCCCAGCGCACGCGCTGTCCGATGAACGGCTCGATCGATTCCGGCGCCAGTCCGAACGCCAGCGGTTCGGCGTGATAGACCGACTTGTGGCCGCGCGCATGCAGCCGCAGCGAGGTGTGCAGGTCTTCCGTGACCGTGCCGGTGGCAAAGCCGCCGATCTCGTCGAGCGCGCTGCGGCGCACCACGGCGCAGCTGCCGCAGAAGAACGCCGAGTTCCAGTAGTCCTTGCCGCGCTGGATCACGCGGAAGAACAGCGCCTGCTCGGTCCACACCGTGCGACCGCCTCCGCGCCAGCGATGCTGGTACGAGTCGAGGTTGTAGAAGTCCTGCGGCGTCTGCACAAAGGCCACCTCGGCGTCGTCGAAGTAGCCCAGCGTCTTGACGAGGAAGTCCTGGCGCGGCGCGTGGTCGGCATCGAACACCACCACCAGCTCACCGCCGCTCAGCGACAGCGCATGGTTCAGGTTGCCGGCTTTGGCGTGCGCGGTGTCGGCCCGTGCCAGGTAGTCGCAGCCGAGCTGGCGTGCCAGCGCCTGCATCTCGGGGCGCCGGCCGTCGTCGAGCAGCCAGGTCTTGTGCGGATAGTCCATCGCGCGCGCCGCCAGCAGCGTCTTGCGCACCAGTTCGACCGACTCGTTGTAGGTCGGTATGAACACGTCGACCGTGATGCCCGGCCGGGCTTTGGGCGCCCGGCGCTCCGTCATGCGCCACGACATGAAGATATGCAGCAGCGCGGTGCTGAAACCGAACAGCTCGGCGCCGTAGATCAGCAGCGAAAAGCCGAGCGCGTCCGGGTTGAGCGTGGTGGCGCGCCAGCCGAGGTACCAGACGCTGGCGACGATGAAGCCCCACACCAGCAGCCGTCGCGGCCACTCGAGCGGGACATAAGGGACGAAATTCTTGCTTTTCATGCGGCGCGGCCAAGGTCGAGAATGTTTAGTCGATATCGACCGAATCTCGACCCGCTTGAACGACGCCGCCGCCCCACAAATGCCGACCGCCTCCAAGGAGGCGGTCAGTGAAGATGGGAATCGGTCGCCGATCAGAAAGGAATGTCGTCGTCCATGTTGTCGAAGCCGGTCGCCGAAGGCTTGGGCGCCGGCTTGCTGGCCGGGGCGGGGCGGGACGCCGGCGCCGGGGCGCGCTGCGGCGCGCCGCCACCGCCACCGCCACCGGCGTATTCCTCGCCGCCGCGGTCGTCCGACGCACCGCCGCCCATGCCTTCGCGGCCGCCGAGCATCTGCATTTCGGTGGCGACGATTTCGGTGGTGTACTGCTCTTTGCCTTCCTTGTCGGTCCACTTGCGCGTCTTCAGGCGACCCTCGACGTAGACCGAGCGGCCCTTCTTGAGGTATTCACCGGCGATCTCGGCCAGGCGGTCGTAGAACACCACGCGGTGCCATTCCGTTTCTTCCTGCTTTTCGCCGGATTCCTTGTTCTTCCACTGGCGCGTGCTGGCGACGCTGACGTTGCAGACAGCGTTGCCGTTGGGCGTGTAGCGCACCTCGGGGTCGCGCCCGAGGTTGCCGATGATCTGGACTTTGTTGAGCGAGGCCATGCGGGACTCCTGAAAGGGGTGACGGGTCGGACGGGTATGACTGGAACGAAGCGGGACGCGGAATGCGGAATGCCGATCGCAACGCCGAGTTTGCCCGCATTCACCGGCGCCGTCGCCCCCGCGGATGGCTGCCTGCGTGGGTGGCTCGGTGGCCGGCTGCCTGCCTGGTTCCGTGGTCGCCTGCGTCGACACGCGCGCCGCAGCGGGTAGCGCATTGCGCCTCGCGTACCATCAAAGCTCGCACTGATTGTCATGCATCCCGCCGAACCAACGCTCTCCACGAACCCCGCGTCCATCCTGCAGCAGGTGTTCGGCTACAGCGCGTTTCGAGGCGCGCAGGCCGAGATCGTCGACCACGTGATCGGCGGCGGCGACGCACTGGTGCTGATGCCCACCGGGGGCGGCAAGAGCCTGTGTTACCAGGTGCCGGCGATCGCCCGGCACCGCGCCGAGCGCGGCGTCGCGTTGGTGGTCAGCCCGCTGATCGCGCTGATGCACGACCAGGTCGGTGCGCTCGAGGAAGCCGGCGTGCACGCCGCGTTCCTCAACAGCAGCCACTCGATGGAAGACGCGCAGCGCATCGAGCGCGAAATGATGGGCGGCCGGCTGGTGCTGCTGTACGCCGCGCCCGAGCGCATCACCACGCCGCGCTTTCTGGCGCAGCTCGACTCACTCCACGAGCGCGGCCTGCTGAGCCTGTTCGCGATCGACGAGGCGCACTGCGTCAGCCAGTGGGGCCACGATTTCCGCGAAGACTACCTGGCGCTGAACGTGCTGCACGAGCGGTACAAAGGCGTGCCGCGCATTGCGCTGACCGCCACCGCCGACGACCTGACGCGGGCCGACATCATCGCGCGGCTGCAGCTGCAGGACGCGCGCATCTTCGTCAGCAGCTTCGACCGGCCAAACCTGCGCTATGCGATCGTCGAAAAAGACAACGCGCGCACCCAGTTGCTGCGCTTCATCCACGACGAGCACGAGGGCGAGGCCGGCATCGTCTATTGCCAGTCGCGCAAGAAGGTCGACGAGACCGCGGCCTGGCTCGAATCGGAAGGCATCACGTCGCTGCCCTACCACGCCGGGCTCGACGCCGCGGTGCGCCGGCGCCACCAGGACCGTTTCCTGCGCGAGGACGGGGTCGTGATGGTGGCCACCATCGCGTTCGGCATGGGCATCGACAAGCCCGACGTGCGCTTCGTCGCGCACCTCGATTTGCCGAAGAACATCGAGAGTTACTACCAGGAAACCGGCCGCGCCGGGCGCGACGGTCTGCCGGCCGACGCCTGGATGAGCTACGGCCTGGCCGACGTTGTGAACCAGCGCCGCATGATCGACGACAGCCCGGCGGCCGAGGAATTCAAGCGCGGCCAGCGCGGCAAGCTCGACGCGCTGCTGGCACTGGCGGAGTCGCACGACTGCCGGCGCGTGCGGCTGCTGGCCTATTTCGGCGAACAGACCGCGCCGTGCAACGCGGCTTACCAGAACGCCTGCGACAACTGCCTGAACCCGCCCGCCACCTGGGACGCCACCGAGGCGGCGCGCAAGGCGCTGTCGGGCATCTACCGCTTTCACCAGCAGCGCGGGCAGCAATTCGGCGCCGGGCACCTGATCGACGTGCTGCGCGGCAAGGTTTCCGAGAAGGTCACGCAGTTTCACCACGAGGCGTTGAGCACGTTCGGCATCGGCGCCGACTTGAGCGAGGTGCAGTGGCGCAGCGTGCTGCGCCAGCTGATCGCGCTCGGCCACGTGCGCACCGAGGGCGAATACAACACGCTCGAGCTGACGCCGAGCGCGCGCGAGGTGCTGCGCGGCGAGGTGCAGCTGCTGCTGCGCCAGGCCAGCGAGGCACCGCGGCGCGCGCGCGGCGCCGGCAACGTCGTCCGCAGCGGCAACGGCAAGGGCCGCGACAGGGCGCCGCCCGACCTGAACTCCGCCGGACAGCAGCGCTACGAGTCGCTGAAGGCGTGGCGAGCCGAGGTGGCGCGAGAGCACAACCTGCCCGCCTACATCGTGTTCCACGACGCCACGCTGGCCGAACTGGCGCGGCTGCAGCCGCGATCGATCGGCGACCTGGGCGGCATCAGCGGGCTGGGCGCCAAGAAGCTCGAGGCCTATGGGCAAGACCTGCTGCGCGTGTTGGCGCTGCACGGCTGAGGCAGCGCGTGGTGGGACCGCACGGCTGAGGCAGCCGTCGAAGCGCCGTGGTGCTGCCAGCAGTGCTTGCGACGCCGCGCCGCTGTAGCAGCGTCCCGCCGGGGCCGCAGGCCGTGAGGATCGGGGGCACCGCCAGGGCCGTGCAGGCCGAGGGTGCATCAAAGAGGCACACCGGTGAGCGACAGGGGCCGCCGTGCAACTGGCTGGGTATCATGTTTGGTTTGCCGCGACCACCGATGTCCCCTTCTCCTGCCGCTCCGCCGCCCGATCTGACGCCGATGATCCGCGTGCGCGGCGCCCGCACCCACAACCTCAAGAACATCGACCTCGACATCCCGCGCAACCGGCTGGTCGTGATCACCGGGTTGTCGGGCTCGGGCAAGAGCTCGCTGGCGTTCGACACGTTGTACGCTGAAGGCCACCGGCGTTATGTCGAGAGCCTGTCGGCTTACGCGCGGCAGTTCCTGCAGCTGCTCGACAAGCCCGACGTCGACGTCATCGAGGGCCTGTCGCCCGCCATCTCGATCGAGCAGAAGGCGACTTCGCACAACCCGCGCTCGACCGTTGGCACCGTCACCGAGATCCACGACTACCTGCGGCTGCTGTATGCACGCGCCGGCACGCCGTTCTGCCCCGACCACGCCTTGCCTTTGCAGGCGCAAAGCGTCAGCCAGATGGTCGACGCCACGCTGGCGCTGCCGCCCGACACGCGGCTGATGCTGCTGGCGCCGGTGGTGCGCGACCGCAAGGGCGAGTTCACCGAACTGTTCGAGGACATGCAGGCGCAGGGCTACGTGCGCTTTCGCATCGACGGGCAGATCGTCGATGCGGCCGACGTGCCGAAGCTGAAAAAAGCCGAGAAGCACGACATCGACGTCGTGATCGACCGCATCAAGCTGCCGGCGGCCGGTGCCGAGACCGCCGCGACGCTGGCGCCACCGGGAGTCGATGCGCTGCAGGCGCTGGCGGGGGCCGCGCCGGTCAGCCTGGCGGCCGGGCTGCGGCAGCGGCTGGCCGAGAGCTTCGAGGCCGCGCTGCGCATCGCCAGCGGCCGCGCGTTGGTGACCGAAATACCGCGCGAGGCCGACGCCGCCGGCAGCGGCGCTTCACCTGCCACGCCCACCGCACCCGCCGCCGCGCGCGAGCACGTCTATTCGAGCAAGTTCGCCTGCCCGGTCTGCAGCTATTCGCTCAGCGAGCTGGAGCCGCGTCTGTTTTCGTTCAATTCGCCGGCGGGTGCCTGCACCGGCTGCGACGGGCTCGGCCACGTGACGGTGTTCGACGCCGACCGCGTGGTGGCGTTTCCGTCGCTGAGCCTGGCCAGCGGCGCCGTCAAGGGCTGGGACCGGCGCAACCCGTACACCTTTTCGCTGCTCGAGAGCGTGGCGCGGCACCACGGCTTCGACATCGACACGCCGTTCGAGCGGCTCGCCGACAGCGCGCGCGCGGTGCTTTTGCATGGCTCGGGCACGGATGAGATCGAGTTCACTTACGAGGCCGAAGGCGTGGGCCGCAACGGCAAGCCGCGCACGCGCAGCATCAAACGCTCGCACCCGTTCGAGGGCATTCTGCCGAACCTGGAGCGGCGTTTCCGCGAGACCGACTCGCCGGCCGTGCGCGAAGACCTGCTGCGCTACCAAAGCGTCAAGCCGTGCACCGAATGCGGCGGCTCGCGGCTGCGGCGCGAGGCGCGCCATGTGTACCTGGTCAACGCGGCCGACGGCCGGCGCGAGCCGATTTTCCAGGTCGAGCACTTCACGCTGCGCGATTGCCTGACGTATTTCGAAGGGCTGAGCTTGCAGGGTGCCAAGGCCGAGATCGCCGACAAGGTGGTGCGCGAGATCCGCTCGCGGCTCAAGTTTCTGAACGATGTCGGCCTGAATTACCTGAGCCTCGACCGCAGCGCCGACACGCTCAGCGGCGGCGAATCGCAGCGCATCCGGCTCGCCAGCCAGATCGGCTCGGGCCTGACCGGCGTGATGTACGTGCTCGACGAGCCCAGCATCGGGCTGCACCAGCGCGACAACGAACGCCTGATCGGCACGCTGCGCCACCTGCGCGACATCGGCAACAGCGTGCTGGTGGTCGAACACGACGAAGACGCCATCCTGGCCGCCGATCATGTGATCGACATGGGCCCGGGCGCCGGCGTGCACGGCGGCCGCGTGATGGCGCAGGGCACGCCGGCCGAGGTGGCAGCCAACCCGGCATCACTGACCGGCCGCTACCTGGCGCGCTCGCTGCGCATCGACGTGCCGACACGGCACCCGGTGCCGCCCGCGCCGGGTGCGGACGACGACTGCGAGGGCTGGCTGCGCATCGTCAACGCGCACGGCAACAACCTGCGCAACGTCACGGTGTCGATCCCGGTCGGGCTGTTCACCTGCGTCACCGGCGTGTCGGGTTCGGGCAAGAGCACGCTGGTCAACGACACGCTGTATGCCGCGGTGGCGCGCAAGCTCTACCACAGCCACACCGAGCCCGAGGCGCACGACCGGCTCGACGGGCTCGACGCGTTCGACAAGGTCATCAACGTCGACCAAAGCCCGATCGGGCGCACGCCGCGCAGCAACCCGGCCACTTACACCGGTCTGTTCACGCCGATCCGCGAACTGTTCGCCGAGATGAACAGCGCACGCGAGCGTGGCTACGGGCCGGGCCGCTTCAGCTTCAACGTGGCCGGCGGCCGCTGCGAGGCCTGCCAGGGCGACGGCGTGCTGAAAGTCGAGATGCACTTCCTGCCCGACGTCTATGTGCCGTGCGACGTCTGCTTTGGCAAGCGCTACAACCGCGAAACGCTCGAGGTGCTCTACAAGGGCAAGAACATCACCGACGTGTTGAACCTGACGGTGGAAGACGCGAACGCCTACTTCAACGCGGTACCGAACATCGCGCGCAAGCTGCAGACCCTGCTCGATGTGGGCCTGGGCTACATCCGGCTCGGCCAGAGTGCCACCACGCTGTCGGGCGGCGAGGCGCAGCGCGTCAAGCTTGCGCTCGAGCTGAGCAAGCGCGACACCGGCCGCACGCTCTACATCCTGGATGAGCCGACCACCGGGCTGCACTTTGCCGACATCGACCTGCTGCTGCGCGTGCTGCACCAGCTGCGCGACGCCGGCAACACGATCGTCGTGATCGAGCACAACCTGGACGTCATCAAGACCGCCGACTGGCTGGTCGACATGGGCCCCGAGGGCGGCTCGGGCGGCGGCACCGTGGTGGCGGTCGGCACGCCGGAAGACGTGGCCGCCAACCCGGCGAGTTTCACCGGCCGGTACCTGAAGGCGCTGCTGTAGCGGGTTGGCAGGCGCAGGCGGTGGGATGGCGCAGGCTGGGGATGGCGTTGCCGGGTCCACCCGCGTCATGGTCACCGCTCGATCAAAAAAAAGCCGGTGCAACGCACCGGCCTTTCGATGAAAACGGATCCGCTTACTTCAGGTGACCGTTGACCAGCTTGGTCATCTCGAACATCGAGACCTGCGCCTTCTTGAAGATTTCCTTCAGCTTGGCGTCGGCGTTGATCATGGTGCGCTTGGCCGCGTCCTGCAGGTTGTTCTTCTTGATGTACTCCCACAACTTCTTGGTCACCTCGGTGCGCGGCACCGGGGTCGCACCGATGATGGCGGCCAGCTCGTCGCTCGGTGTCATGGCGCGCATGAAGGCGGCGTTCGGGGTGCGCTTCTTGGCCGCTGGCGCGGCCTTCTCCGACGCGACTTTCACGGCACCAGACTTCTTGGCTGTCGCGGTCTTCTTGACCGCAGGCGCATTGGACGCGACCAGTTTCTTCGCGGGACCCTTCTTCGCCGACACCTTCTTCACCGCAGATGCGGGCTTGTTTGCAGTTGCCATTTAGATTTTCTCCATCAAGTGAGTGGTTGATGTGCCGGCGTTCGTGCGAGGGTCGCATGAACCCTCATTGCTCCGTCACACCGTGCGGCCCGATCGTACTGCCAGCAGCAGGCAAAGAGAAGCTGATTTCACAGGAGAAACAACGCTTTGCACCCCTGCCGCGCATGCTTTCATCAACCCAGCGCTGGCGGCCCGGCACCACGAGCTCGATCGGGCCACGGGACCAGCGTGTTCGAAGGCTTTGCGGCCGCATGCCGTCATGTCGCGCGGAGCACCTGAACCCGCGCTTTCGGCCAGGTCACCGCCTCCAGCGCGCGGTCCATCGAGCACCTTTTCGGCGCTATTCTTGCGGCATGAAAATCATCGTTCGCTGGTTGTTGCTTGCCGCTGCCCTGTTGCTGGTGGCCTATCTCTACCCGGGTGTCACGGTCGGCAGCTTCGGCTCGGCCATGATTGCGGCCCTCGTGCTGGGGCTGTTCAACACGCTGCTGCGGCCGATCCTGGTGCTGCTGACCTTGCCGGTCACGCTGATCACGCTCGGGCTGTTCTTGTTCGTGATCAACGCGCTGATGTTCTATTTCGCGGCCAACGTGCTCGACGGCTTCAACGTCGCCGGCTTCACCGCCGCGCTGATCGGCTCGCTGATCTACAGCCTGTGCGGCATGGTGATCGACGTGGCGATGGAGCGTCTGTTCGCGCGTCGCGGCTGAGCGCGTTCGGCGGCCGGCAATCTGTCGAAGGTTGAACGCGCCCGGCACGCCAACCAACTGCGCCGCGCGTGCTGACCGCAAAACCCTTGAGTGAGAGGACTTCCCTTCAACTCCACAGGCGCCACGCCCTTGGCTGAAGGCCCTTCAGTCAACGAATTGCAACCCGCCGCTCAGCGCTTTCCCGCCTGTTCCGCCAGCAGTTGCCGACGTTGCGCTTCGACCTCGCGCAGTCGCGCGTCGAGCACCGACGCTTCGATGAAGTCGGTGCTGCCGGTCGCATCGCGGGCACGTCGCTGGCCGGCGCGCAGCCGGTCGATGCCGCCGGGCAGGTCGCCGATGGCGATGCGGGCCTCGGCCTCGGCGCGCAGTGCGCGCAGCGGCTGGCCCAGACGCTCCCAGGCGCGGCCGAGCGCGGCCCACGCCAGATCGTCCTGCGGATTCAACGCAACCCAGGTCTGCAATTCGTCGGCGCTGCGTTTAAGAGTCGGCTCGGCAGGCTCGAGCGCCGTGCCCGCGCTGCCAGAGTTGCGTGCGTTGCTTGCGTTGCCTGCGCTGCCCGAGTTGCCAGCCAGCGCCGCGCCGAGCGCGGCCTGCGCGCGCAGCAGCATCACCGGCCGCGATTTGTCCGCGGCCAGCGGCTGCAACGCGACGCCGGCCTGATCGGGCGCGCTGCGCTCGAGCAGCGACTGCACGCGCAGCATCGTGAGCGCGCGTTCGGCGCGTGCGATGGCCGAGCCGGCGCCGCGCAGTGGCGTGTCGGCCGCAGACGCGTCGGCCGCGGTGCGCTGACTCGCCACACGCGCCTGCGCGGTCGCCAGCGAGGCATCGGCACGCGTCCAGTCGCGCAACAGGGTCGAGGCCAGCGCGCTCGCGTAAGCGGCCGACACCTGCTCGGCAACACCCGCGCCGCTGCGCTCCGCGTCCTGCGCCTGCCAGCGCCGCAGCGCATCGACGCGCGGGTCCATCAGCACGCGCGAACGCGCCTGCGCGATGTCGTGCTCGAGCACGCTGACCGGCGGTGACGTGCTGCGCACGCCCTGCCGAGAGCGCGCCTCGCCGAGCCGCTCGGTGGTCAGCGGGTGGCTGCGCAGATACGGGTAGCCGCCGCTGTCGTTCAAGCGCGAAGACTGGTCGAGCTTCTCGAACATCGAGGCCATGCCGCCCGGCTCGAAACCGGCGCCGGACAGCAGCGTGTAGCCGATGCGGTCGGCCTCGCGCTCCATATCGCGCGAAAAGTTCAGCTGGCCCTGGATGCCCACCGCCTGACCGCCGGCGATGGCGGCGTTGGCGATGTCGGCATTGCGCGCGCGGCTGGCAGCCAGCACGCCGAGGATCATCGTGGCAATGCCGATCATCGACTGCTGCTTGCTGTTGGTGACGCCGCGCGCGATGTGGCGCTGCGTCACGTGCGACATCTCGTGCGCCAGCACCGAAGCCAGCTCTTCTGGCGTGCTGGTCATCGCCACCAGCCCGAGGTGCACGCCGACGAAGCCGCCCGGCAGCGCGAACGCGTTGACGCTGCGGTCGCGCACCAGGAAGATTTCCCAGGCAAAGCGCTGGTCGATGTCGCTGCTGATGTTGCCGCGTGCACGCGCCTGCTGCAGCAGCGGCAGCCACAGCGACTGCATGTATTCGAGCAACACCGGGTCCTGCAGATAGTCGGGGTCGCGCCGGATGTCGGCCATGATCTGGTCGCCCACCCTGCGCTCGGTGCCGATGCCGAAGTCGTCCGACAGCGGGTCGCCCAGCGCCGGCAGGTTGGGCGGCGCGCTGGTCTGCGTCTGCGCCAGCGCCGGCAGCGCCGCCTGGCCCAGCATCGCCAGCGCGCACAGGCTGACGCACATTCTGGTGACCAGAGGAGACGCGCTGCGGCGCAGCGGCAGCCGACCCAGCATGGGCATGGGCAGGGGCATGGGCAGGGGCCAGCGCGCGGCCGTTGAAGACCAGGCCGCGCACCTCGCGCTCGGGGCTGTCGGCCAGGCGCGTCATGGCGTGCACGATGGCGTTGTCGCCCAGTTCCGTACCAGCCGAGGCAATCAGCCCGCCGACGATGCCGAAAGTGAGGGCGAGGCCGGCCGCCAGAGCGAAGGGCCCGCGCGGATCCCGTGCGGCGGCCCCGGCGATGGAGCTCGTCATCGCGGGGAACTCCGGCAGCCAGCGCGCGAGCTCGGGCTGGGCGGCGTGGTGGACGACCGCGGCACCCGCGACGGCCGCGTCGGCTCCGTGCGGCGTGGCGACGTCGGCGACGACGTGCTCGACGCCCGCCGGCAGCCCAACGATGGGACGCCGCGAAACCGCGCGGACGTGATGGCCGCGAGCGGCGAGATCGGTGACGAGCGCCGAGCCGGCGCCGCCGGAAGCGCCG